>SCPO01000185.1_pt1 | contig 75536 bp, 80 predicted proteins | sample 6106821 | NCBI WGS metagenome assembly SCPO01 (sample SAMN10720448, study PRJNA508395) | human gut metagenome | isolation source: Participant 2 stool, 0 month | host: Homo sapiens | collected 2017
AGCTGGATGCGCCAGACATTCTTTATACGATCAGTATACGCCTGTTTTTAAAATGTGTGCCTCATCCTCTTATTTTTCTTTTTCCTTTCTTCTTCACGGCTCCAGAAACTGCACTGCCTCCCAGAAGAAGCGCTCCTGCGGCAAGCTGTAGAAGAACGCTTAAAAGAACCCAGTGCTCCATCACAAAGCCTGTATTCTCCATTCCAAAATAGCTGCATACGCTGAAAGGAGGTGCTGCGCCCGGCCTGATTTCCAATGACTGCCATAAAGGTAAAGGCCGGATTCATCAAAAAGAGATAAAAAGCGCCTCCGGAAGAAGCACGGATGGCAGGCGCCTCCATCGCATATACCGCTATGGTCTGGTCTAGATTCGCAGCAGACATCGAGAGGGCAAAACGGTTGATAAAATACGTTCCTGCCACAAAAGCGATCAGAGTGCCGTATGTTACAGCCGTAGAAACCGTGGATCTTCGGAATACGGATGAAAAGAAGATCCCAAGACTTCCCGCCATAAAAGCCACTGCCACATAGCAGAAGATCAGTGACAGAGCATCCCACCAGGTAATGCCGCCATAGACAAACACCATGGCTACCGCAGGAAAACTGGACAGGATCAGCACAAACAAGGAGCTTAAAGCACCCATCAGCTTACCTGTCACAATCTGAGCCGCTGTCATCTGGGTGGTAAGCATCAGATCTAATGTTTGCCTCTCCCGTTCGCCGCTGATGCTGGCTGCCGTGACGGCAGGCACAATGAACATCAGAAGGATAAACTCAATGGCTGTGACAAATTCGTAGATATCCATAAAACTGCTGTACTGAATCGTGGCATTGGTACGGACCCGCAGAACCACCGAGTACATATTGATCAGAGCCGCCAGACACAGAATCCCGTTAAAAAGGGAAAGGATCAAAGGAAATCTAGGGCTTCTGGCGCTGACCTTCATCTCACGGCTGTAAACCGGATTCTGCCTCATAAGACGTCACCACCCTTTCTTCTTCATGATCTGTCAGCTGCATAAAGACGGACTCCAGACTGCCCTTCTCACGAACAAAGCCATTTACCAAGACGCCAGCATCGATCAGCTGCTGAAGGAGCATCGCCTCATCGGTGCCGTCTCCGGCAAAGCGGACGCAGATATCCTTTTCCCGCATGGAAATAGTCTGGACACAGGGATGGCGGCGCAGGACCGCCATGGCCTGCTCCATATTGCTGTATACGGAAATTACCAGAGGATTTGAGGCGTTGACCCGCGACAGGATCGCCGTTATGTTTCCCTCCAGCACCATCCGTCCCTGATCGATGATCCCGATATCCGTACACATCTCCGCCAGCTCTGACAGTACATGTGAACTGATAATAATGGTTTTTCCCGTACTCCTTAATTCACTGAGTATTTCTTTAAATTCAAACCTGGTTCTCGGATCCAGGCCTGAGGTCGGCTCATCCAGGATGAGGATCGCCGGATCGTGGATCAGAGCCCTTGCAAGACAGAGCCGCTGCTTCATTCCGCGTGAAAGTCCGTCCACATAGAAATCCAGCTTATCCTCCAGTCCTACCTGCTCCAGAAGAGCCGTATACCGTTTTCTTGCCATCAGGCCGTCAAGCTGATAACAGGAGGCAAAAAAACTCATGTATTCTGCCACAGTCAGGTTATCGTATACCCCAAAGAAATCCGGTACATAACCGATCATCCCCTTTAATTCCCCCAGGTCCCTGAGTGCATCCTTTCCATTAATGGTCACACTTCCTTCTTCTGCGCCCAAAAGCCCTGTCATAATTTTTAATGTCGTTGTCTTTCCTGCGCCGTTGGGTCCTACAAAGCCGTAAAGTGCGCCATCGCCTACATTCATATCCAGGCCGCTTAAGGCATGGTATTTTCCATATATTTTGTGAAGATTTCTTACTGTAAGCATCAGGGCTGTCTCCTTCCTGTAACTGTAAGAACCGGGAGCATGATATTCCATGTATACTCTCCGGCTGTATCATACACATATTTCACAGTGATCGTATTTCCAGGTGACAAATAGGAATCCAGTTCCTCCCTGTTATACTGGCTTACTGCACTGTCCATCCGATCATAAGAGCCTGTATTATAGTTGTAAAAATACATATTTCCTTCAAACGGTACGGTATAATAATATCTTAAATTTGCAACCACCCCTTCGCTGAGACGATGAAAATGAAGCGTATCTACTTCCAGCTCATTTCCAAGATAATATTCCAGAACCACCGGATTTATCCCGTAGATGGTGTTGCGCGCCGCATCGTACTCTCCTGCCAGCACATGCGGCTGCTTCTGCATCGCCGAACGGCTTACAAGGCCATCCTGTTCATAATTTACATCCAACTCCGAAGTTAAAAGCGTGCAGCCATAGGTTTCTGTTCCCGGATTTCTCAAAAATCCCGTTTCCTTCTGCTCCTGGCTGAAGGCTACCACCCGTGCCTGGGTATGATATCCGGAAAATAATTTTCCACATAGAAGGAAAGGAGATTGGTCCGCTCCAGCGCCCTTACATAATCCGGATCCTCTATATTTACCTTCTGGCCGTACCGTGAAGCTCCGGTAATCTGAGCGGCCATAGCATATCCTAAATCCGTTGCGCAGTATATCAGCTCGCGTCCATCCAGGGAAATCGTCTGTCCAGGCTCTATGGTTCCGATCATTACCATCTGGTTATATAAAAGCAGCGCCGCATTTTCTACGGTCCACGGGTAATTATTCGTTATCGTCCCTGTGATCGTTCCCTCAAAGGCCCGTATCTCCCCGGAAAATCCCTGCCCTGTTTCATTTGGCAGGTTACGCTCCATCTGGAAATAACTGGGATTGAAAGCGCCTGTATCTCTCGCTTCAATATACGTTTCATCCTCCTTATACCGGATCACCATATCCGGATCCTCAGAATCCACCAGGGCCGGAACCGTACCCGGATTGTAGTACGAGGAATCGCAGACAGGGAACAGACGGTACGAAGGATCCAGAGATACCCCATAGCTGTGATTATAGGGAGAGCGCATATTGATAAACAACGTTTCTGATACATCCTCTTCTCCTGCGTCCTGAATGGAGGCATAGGTAAAAAACGGGCCGTTAAACCGCGTGGGTATCCCCATCAAAAGCACCATACCGGTACAGCACAGGGACAAAATGGCTACTGCAGGCTGATAATACTGGCGCAGCTCCCTCTGCTTTAAAAGAAGTAAAGCCCCGGCCCCGCAAGAGCCACGTAGGCAACTGCCAGCGTAACGTAAAGCCCTACTTTGGGAAGACGGTTTACATTCCCCGTATTGATCAGGCTCTGTACCTCCCAGTAACGGCCTGCGGAGGAGCCTCCGTTTCCGCTGCTTAAAAGATTCAGACGGTTTTCTCCTATAAGCTCTGTAAACAGGCGGTCTACATAGGAGGGATTGTCAGTCCCGTATTCTTTCAGATCTCCAAAATCATAAATTGCCGCTGCCGCCATTCCTCTGCCCACCGGTGTGCTGGAAATAATTTCCATCGGCCCCTTTGTCATGACCTCCGTACTTCCCTTTAAGTCCACCTCTGTGCAGTTCAGAACAATCCGGCTGTCCCCATATTCCGAGGATTCCTGACTGCTTTCCATATCCAGTTCAAATTCTACGGCCTGAGGAAGTGGGCTGGCTAAGAGCGCCTTGGAAAAGGCTCCCAGCGTTTCATTTGCATGTTCCCCTGTTCCGAACAGAAGGGTACCTCCGCTCTGGGTCCACTCCCATACAGCCTCAAGCTGCCGGCTGTCCAGAGACCCAGTATCAAAATCATTGATCAAAAGCACATCCAGCTGATCCAGCTCCTGCCGGGATTCTGGCATCGTATCCTGATCCAGCTCAATAAGACGGGTGCGGAGTGTACTGTAATTGATCCCCATATGATCCATATAGGAAAGGCGTTCCGGATGGTCGCTCAAAACCCCCACATACAGCTCCGCTGTATCCAGGTTCAGATCCAGCCTGATCCGGCGTCCGGCTGTCTCCTTTCCTTCCTGATCTACTAAAGACAGCAGTACCTGATCTACCTGAATGCTGAGGGAAATCTGAATCTTTTTTTCAACCGTTTCCCCTGCCTTTACCTCAATGGGGTATTCATACCGGTAGGTACTGTACTCTGAAAGAGAACTATTTCCATAAGGACTGTATTCCGGTTCAAGAGTTGCAGCCCGAAGCGTTCCCGTAAAGTCCTCCTTTGTAGAATTTGTAACCCGGATGGTCATCGGAAGGATACGGCCGCTTCTGGCTGTGTTATCATAGCCGTACACCACTTCCATCTCCAATGGATGGGGTGAAGCCGGATCCTGCCAAAGCGCCTCTGTCTGTGCGCCTTCTTCCGGCACAGTCTCTCTGGGGCCTGCCACACCGCTTCCCGGACCGTCTGCCGTAATTGCAGCATAGGAAGGGAGCAGGGCGGAAAGAGAAAAACAAAAGGGCAAAAAGGGCGCCTTTCAGCACCCGTATATATCTGTACATCTGTATTTTCCTCTCTTTTTATGGCCGGATCACCGTCATGATCCGAACTGTTCTTTCTCAATATCAAAATGTACCTGAAGCTTTACCGTAAATACTGTACCGTTTAAATCGCTGGCAACCCGGATGGTGCCTCCGTGCATATCCACAATTTCCTTTGCAATCGCAAGACCAAGGCAGGTGCCTCCGGTTGTGGCAGAACGCGACTGCTCCACCCGGTAAAACTTGTTAAATAAAAGAGGCAGCTCATCTGCAGGGATCACACGGCCAAAATTCGTCACGGAAACCGTAACCGTGTCCTCCTCTCCGTGGATCTTTACCAGAACCCGCTTTCCATCGGCTCCGTACTTAATGGCATTTCCAATCAGATTGTCAAACAGACGGGCCAGAAGATTTCCGTCAGCACTTATGATCTTTGCAGGCACATTGCTCTGAAGGTCATAGGACAGATTTTTTCCTCAAAGTTGGGGTAGGCTTCCTCTAAGAGCTGCTCTAAAAGCTTTACAATATCGATCTGTCCTATGTGCATGGCGATTTTTCCGTAATTCAGCTTCGTAAAACCGAAAAGGTCTTCAATCAGCTTTTCCAGCCGTCTGGATTTGCTGTAGGCAATTTCTATGTACTTGTGCTGCATTTCCTGGGGGATCTGCGTATTCCCGGCCAAAAGCTCCAGATAGCCGATGATGGAGGTAAGGGGCGTCCTTAAATCGTGAGCCACATTTGTAATCAGTTCATTTTTCGTGCGTTCCGCTTCTCTCTCTTATCCATAAGCTTTCGGATATCTGAGGACATCTTGTTTAAATTTGCCGCCATAGCGGAAAACTCATCGTCCCCAGTCACATCCACCTCTGTATTCAGATTGCCCTGGGAAATACTCTGAACCGCATCGGAAATACGTCCCAGATAGCGAATACCCGGCTCCTCCAAAATCATAAAGGTCACCGAAAAGATCACAATTCCCACCAGCACATACAAAATGACCACTGCCAGATGCTGCTCTAAAATAAAATGGACCAGAGCCGATACCTTCCCGCTCTGCTGTATGTAGCGCGCCACCATGGAAAGATTTGTAATGAAATACTTCTACCAGGCAGGTAATGATGGCGCTGTACAATATGGGTCAGCACACGGAACCGGTAACTGCTTCCCATACTATTTTTCAATCTTGTAGCCTACTCCCCACACAGTTGTAATAATCTTGCTCTGCCTGGTATCTTCCTTCATCTTTCCTCTTAAGCGTCTGATATGTACCATGACCGTATTATTGGCCTCATATACCTTTTCATTCCATACGCGCTCGAAAATCTCATCTGTGCTGAACACCTTTCCAGGATTGGAGGCTAAGAGGTACAGGATATCAAATTCAATCGGCGTCAGCTTGATTTCCTCACCGTCTACCACTACCTTATGATTATCTTTGTTGATGCTCATTCCCTTGATGGTGATTTCACTGCTTACCGCTTCCTTTGCCATGCTGTTGGGATTTAGCTGGGTATAGCGGCGAAGCTGGGATTTTACCCGTGCCGTCAGTTCTAATGGATTAAAGGGCTTTACCACATAGTCATCCGCTCCGGTCCCCAGTCCCAGGATCTTGTCAAGGTCGGTTGACTTGGCGCTGAGCATAATGATCGGGATATTGTTGGTTTCACGGATCTTTTTACACATCTCAAGGCCGTTCATCCCCGGCATCATGATATCAAGGAGCACCAGATGGATCTCCTCTTTTTCCAGGATCTCAAGGCCCTTTAAGGCATTTTCCGCCTTAAAAACCTTATAGCCATCACTTACCAGATAAATCTCTATAAGATCTGCGATCTCCTTTTCATCGTCTACTACCAGAATGTTGATATCGGGCATATGATTCCCCTCCTCATACGTTATCATTTCTTTGTAAAGTATATTTATGATTATCATACCATATTAACCAATGGTTTTCCTTACTTTTTTCTTGAAAAATTATGGGAAAATATGTTACGGATAAAAAAAGCAGCCCTGCATCAGCAGAACCGCTCTTTTTATTGAATTTATATATTTCCGCTTTCTATGGGTTTAAAGATCCGGGTCACTGCCGGGTCGTCCTCTCCCCTGTATTCCTTTACCCGCTGCACCGCCTCCAGGCAGAACTGCTCCTGAGAATTTATTAAGACCTTTCCCCGCTTATCCTCCTTTTCGTAGGTGCCGTCCGGCTGTAAAATGTGGGCTTTTACATTATCTTCCAGTTCTACCTTCAGAATATGGATGACCTGCTCCTTTAAAGCTTCATCCTCTACCGGGAACAGAATCTCCACCCGGCGATCCAGATTCCGCGGCATCCAGTCTGCACTTCCCATATAAACCTCAGGACTTCCGTCATTAAGGAAATAAAAAATTCGGCTGTGCTCCAGGAAATTTCCCACAATGGAACGCACATGGATATGCTCGCTTAACCCCGGCACTCCGGCACGCAGACAGCAGATCCCGCGGATCACAAGCTCAATTTCCACTCCGGCACAGGAGGCCTCATAGAGAGCTTTGATGATTTCTTTGTCGCAAAGGGAGTTCATCTTTGCCATAATATGGCCTCTGCGTCCTTCCTTTGCGTGGGCTGTCTCCCGGCGGATCATTCGCAGAAACCGGTTTCTCAGCCACAGAGGCGCGACAGAAAGCTTATTCCAGGCCTTTGGCTCCGAATATCCGGACAGCATGTTAAAGACTGCCGTGGCGTCCTCGCCGATCTGGGGATCGCAGGTTAAAATGCCGCAGTCCGTATAAAGCTTTGCAGTGGAATCATTGTAATTTCCCGTACCCAGATGGACGTAGCGGCGGATTCCGTCCTCCTCCATGCGGACTGCCAGAGTGATCTTGCTGTGGGTCTTAAGTCCCACCAGGCCGTAGATCACATGGCAGCCGGCCTTTTCCAGCATTTTTGCCCAGTTGATATTATTTTCCTCGTCAAAACGGGCCTTTAATTCCACCAGTACGGATACCTGCTTTCCATTCTCCGCCGCCTCTGCCAAAGCCGCAATGATGGGGGAATTTCCGCTCACACGGTAAAGGGTCTGTTTGATGGCTAAAACCTCCGGATCTCTGGCTGCGCTGCGCACAAAGTCCACCACCGGATCAAAGCTCTGATATGGGTGATGGAGCAGGATATCGCCCTTTCGGATGTTGGTGAAAATATCATCCTCATTCATCAGGGCCGGTACCGGCTGCGGGATGTACTTGGGAGCCTTAAAGGCTTCAAAGCCTTCCAGACCATACATTTTCATAAGGAAGGTCAGATCTAATGGCCCAGGGATGCGGAAGATATCCTGACTGCTGATGGAAAGCTCCTTTTTCAGGATTTTAAGAAGCCGCTTATCTACATTGGATTCAATCTCCAGCCGGATTGCCTCGCCCCACTGGCGCTTTTTCAGCTGCTTCTGGATTTCCTCCAGAAGATCCACCGCCTCCTCCTCATCAATGGAAAGATCTGCATTCCGCATGATGCGGAAGGGATGAGAGGCCACAATATCATAATTTAAGAACAGGAGGGCATATTCCGCTCAATGATCTCCTCTAAAAGGATCACCACCCTCTGCTCTGTACCATCCTCCATTGTCTCTCTGGGAAGCTCTACGATTCTTGGCAGCACAGAGGGCACCTGCACCATGGCAAATTCCAGTTCTCCATCCCCGTTCTTTTTCTTTAACAGAGCCGCAATATTCAGGGTTTTGTTGCGGATCAGCGGGAAGGGCCGTGAGGAATCAAAGGCCATGGGGGTAAGCACCGGGTATACATTGGTCTGGAAATAGGAGTCCGCACAGGCCGCTTCCTCCTTTGTAAGATCCTCATGCTCCATGATGATCCGCAGGCCGTTCTGGCGCAAAGACGGCACCAGGGAACGGATATAGGTGGAATACTGCAGCTCCACCAGCTGATGGGTCTTTATGCTGATAGCGTCTAACTGCTCCTGAGCCGTCATTCCTGCAATATCCTGCTTCATATATTTCGCGTGTACCATATCCTTTAGGGAAGCCACACGGACCATATAAAATTCATCCAGATTGGAGGCTGTAATGCTTAAAAATTTCAGCCGCTCAAACAAGGGCAGGCTCTTATCTCTGGCTTCGCTGAGAACCCGGTAATTAAATTCCAGCCAGCTCAGTTCCCGATTAACAAAATTGGAGGGATCTGCTCCAAAATCTGTGGTATTTTTTTCTTTTTCTGCCATGTCATGCCCTCCTTTTCTGCTTTAACACCGGCCTTATTCCAAATATTTCCTCAAAAAAATCCGCCTTCTGTTCAAAGGACGCCCGCTCCAGAGCCAGATCTCCCGTGTATCCTGTGGTAATGACTAACTCTCCCTCCCGGATCGCCATCCGGCAGTCTGCCAGCTTGGACTTGTGGGTCTTGTCCATGGAATTTGCAAGGCGCAGGATTGCCGTCAGCTTGGCTATACGAATGGTAATGGCGCTTCGGTTTAGATTACCGCTTCCATCCTCTCCAATCTGCGTTTCCAGCTGAATGGTATCGTAATCAAAATCACGGATATTGTAGCGGACTACATTTGCGATAATCTCACGTTCCAGATGGCTCAGTCCGATAATCTCCGTAGACATGATCAGGTTATAACTGCTTTCATTGGAATTTCGGATGCTGATAAACTTACCGCAGCCATGCAGCGTCACTGCGATCTGGAGCAGGAGCCGCTCCCTTGCTCCCATACCATGAAATTTCCGCGCAGCGTCAAAGATAGATAACGCATACTGCTCCAGCATCTGATTATGGCCCGCATGGCATTTATACCGCTTTGCCATATTTCTGGCCGCTGCCAGAATATCATTCTCAAAGCTGTGGCTGAATCGGAACAGACGGCAGTCATCGGCATATTCTGCCGCAATGCCGTCAAAGGCCGATATCAGGAATCCAGAACTGTCCCGCTCCGTAACCTCCATCACTCTGCGGTATACAACCGCTGCCGGAAGGAGCAGGGATGCGTACTCACTGTTCACATTAAAACGCTCCTCAATCTGATCCAGGGTCATCTGAGAAAGGCGCTCATAAAAAAGCTCCATCTCTTTGGCATCCACACGGTCTGCCGCTGTGTTTAATCCAGCTGGCGCATCAGATAGGTAATATTGGTTCCGATCCCGATCAGATTATCAATCTTTCTGTCTTTTAAATACATTTTCCGAAAGGTTATCAGCTCATTATCTACCAGCTCCTCAATGTGAAGACAATGCGACCTTACACTGGCTGGGATTTTAGCCAGCTGGCTGCGGATCCGCAGAGTACCAAGAGGCAGGCTCTGGGTCGTTACCAGAGTATCCTTATCAAACAGAGAAATCTGGGCGCTTCCCCCACATCTACAATCGCCGTTCCCTTCTGGATGATCCGGTTAAATTCTCCTGTCTTTGCCGCCACTGCCTTATAGCTGATAAAACGCTGCTCTGAATTGCTGATAATTCGCACCTTAAGTCCGGTTCTTACACAGATCTGATCCAGGATGATCTGGCTGTTTTTCGCCTCGCGCATGGCTGTGGTTCCGTAAGCCCGGTACTCCCGCACCCGGTAGGTTTTCATAATCCCCGTAAAATCCTCCAGAACAGAGCACATCTCATCCGCCAGACCGTAGCTGATTTTTCCTTCGCTGAAGGTATCGCTTCCCAGAGCGATCACATGGCGGATGTGATCTACGCAACGGATCCCCGTCTTTTCAGAAATCTCATAAATTCCCAGTTCCAGAGCAAATGAGCCGATCTCTATCGCTGCAAACATTCTACTGCCACGTTCTTCCTCCTTTTGGGGCGCGCTGCCCGATCCCCTGTATGGCCTAAGCCCGGGACTGTATGACTGCTATTATAATCCCGGACTCATCTTCTTTCTTCCTTATGATGTAAAATTTCTGTATATTTTATGTAAAATCGCATCCCAGCAGATGGGTAATGAACTGGGAAGCCGTACGCCCGGAAAGTCCTCCGTGGCTCAATTCCCATTTATTGGCTTCCAAAAGCAGTTCCTCCTCCGGTATATCCAGCTGATGCCTCTTAGCCAGCGCTTTGACTATGGACTGAAACTGCCGTTTATCCGGTGAACCGTAGTAAATCGTAACGCCGAACCGGGCTGCCAGAGAAAGCTTCTCCTGAACCGTATCATTATTGTGAAGATCGTCATCCAGCTCCCTCTTGTCGCTGAATTTCTCCCGGATGAGATGGCGGCGGTTGGAGGTCGCATAGATCAACACATTATCCGGACGTTTTCCCAGTCCTCCTTCCAAAATAGCCTTCAAATACTTATATTCCAGCTCGTAATCCTCAAAGGACAGATCATCCATGTAAATGATAAACTTGTAATTGCGGTCCTTGATCTGCTCCAGAACATCTGAAAGATCCTTAAACTGGTGCTTGTATACCTCAATCATACGCAGGCCCCTGCTGTAATATTCGTTCAAAACCGCCTTTACGCTGGAGGATTTTCCCGTTCCCGCATCACCGAATAAAAGTACGTTGTTGGCCTCTTTTCCATTTACAAAAGCCTCCGTATTTTCAATCAGCTTATGCTTCTGAAGCTCATATCCCACAATATCCTTAAAATAAATATGCTCCACATTTACAATGGGATCGATCACCGTCAGCCCTCCGGCCTCTTTTTCCAGAATCCGGAAAGCCTTATTCAGTCCAAAGGTTCCCGCGCCGTATCCCCTGTAAAATTCCACCATAGTCTGCTGAAATCCTTCCAGGTCAGATGCCTGCTCCAGGGCCTTTGCCAGCTCCACGATCCTGTCCCTGATCCTGCGGTTAAAAACCCGGCTCTCCTGAAGTGCCGGGCGGTAGTCCGCAAGCAGGCTCCACAAAGAAGAGGGCGCAAGAGAAGAAAGATCAAAATCAAACAGTGCCTTGAAAATGGCAAAGTCTTCTTTCGCCAGAAGATCCAGAGTACCGCCTGCAGGCCCTTTGACCTCACAGGCAGTTGTATATGCATTTTCATTATCTGCCAGGCAGAGCGCCAGAAAACAGTGCCACAGGTTTCCTTCAAAGCCGTACTTTGCAGCCAGTTCGATCAGCTGTCCCGCACAGGCAAAAGAATCTGTACTCTCCTTTTCTTCTGACATTCCCATAAGTCCTGCCATCTGCTCAAACAGCGTTTGATGTTTTAAATTGCGGTAGATCACAAGTCCTCTGATATCCATATCTCTTTCCTCGTTTCTTCTTTGTATCCATATTTCCCTTACCATCAGCGGATAAGGGAATCCACGCTCCAACCGGTTCGGCTCAGTAGTTTCCCAGGATCCTTAAGGATACGGCTTCCTCAGAAATCCCCTTTAAAGCATTGCGGATCTTTGCATCGGATAAAGACCCTTCCACATCTACAAAAAAACGGTATTCCCAGCTTCTCCCGGGAATGGGGCGCGATTCGATCATCAGCATATTGATGTCATTGTAAATCAGATTTCCAAGCATATTGTAAAGAGAGCCGCTTCTGTGGACGCCCTCAAAACAGATGCTCACCTTATTAGCGCCCTTTCTGTATACAGGATCCTTTGACAGGATAATAAAACGGGTCACATTATTTTTATTGTGGTTAATGGAGCGCTCCAGCACCTTTAAGCCATAAAGCTCTCCCGCAATCTCACTGGCTACCGCCGCCTGGGAACGATCGTTTTCCTCTGCCACTTTTTTAGCCGCTACCGCCGTATTGACCATGCTGATCTGTTTCCAGTCCCTGTGGGCATTCAGATACTGAGAGGTCTGCATCAGAGCCTGCGGATGGGAATAAACTGTCCGGATATCCTTAATATCCGCATCTTCCCGGCCCAGCAGCGCATGGTTAATCGGAAGCTCCGTTTCCGCTGCGATGTACACATTATGCTTTACTAAGAGATCATAGTTGTCGCTTACTGCCCCAGCGGAGGAGTTTTCAATAGGGAGCACCGCATAATCTGCCCGGCCCTCCTCCACCTCTGTCATGGCATCCTCCATGGTCTTTACATGGTACATATCCGCATCCGGGCCGAAATACCGGCGGGCCGCACCGTGTCCATAGGCCCTCCACACCCTGATATACGATCCGCACATTTTCCCTTTTTAAATCCTCGATCATGGAAAACCCGGTGTCCATCTCCTGCCCGTGGGAAGCCAGAAGACCATACTGAAGCCTGCGGCTGATGGTCATGATCTGCGAAAACAGTTCATATGTACCTTTGCGCGTAAAATCACTGTGAGCCAGAGCCGTAACCGCCTTAAGCTTCTGCTGCTCCCGCTCCCTGTCATAAACAGGCTTTCCGGTCTGTATCTTATACTCAGCCACCTCTCTGCACAGCTCCATACGTGTCTCAAACAGCTCTGTCAGGCTGGCGTCAATCACATCCAGCTGCTGCCGGATCTCCTGTAAGTTCAGTTCCTTCATCTCTGTTCCTCCAGCTCTTTTATCATGGAGCAAATGATCTCTCTTGTGTAGGCTCCGGGGAACTTGCGGTTTTCTGCCGGAAGTTCCTTTAAATAAATGGGTTTTCCGTATTCGATGATCACATGGCTGGGCCGGATCCATGGGAAATGACGCTCAAATACCTCTGCCGTCCCCACCATGGCAACAGGGATCACCGGACAGCCGCTCTTTTCTGCAATCTTTAAACTTCCCTCATGGAACTCCATCAGTTTTTCCGGATTTTCACCGGGATTTCTGGTTCCTTCGGGGAAAATCCACATGGAAATTCCTCCCTTGATCTTTTCAATTCCTGCCAAAATAGTTTTTAAACCTTCTTTAATATTCGAACGATCCAAAAATAAGCAGTTCATCCGATCCATCCAGCGGTTTAGCAGCGGGATCTTTATCATTTCCTTTTTGGCAATAAAACCGGTCAGTCCAGGAACGGTCATATAGCCCATGACAATATCAAAATAACTTCTGTGGTTTCCCACATAAAGTACCGCCCGGTCGGTGGGAATATTTTCCAGCCCCCGCACCTCGTATGTGATCCCGGCGATCCGGCTGATTTTTTTAAAAATCCACCGCACCATGGAAAAGCTCTTCCAGCCTGCCTCCTCCGGGTTCTTTTTTGCCTTTTTCTCCAGAAAACACAAAACCGGAAAAGTAAGTACCAAATACAGCACAATGGCGATGGCTGCCAGCAATAAGCGTATCATATGTAACTCTCCTTCTGTTCAAAATATTTACTGCCATCAGCGGATAAAGGGATGCTCTCCTGCCCGCTGATGGTATCCATTATATACCAGAAAACATCGGAAATACAACTCTTTGTTAGTTTGAGTTTTCAAGTCTGCCGGGGGTCTGAAGCATCTCAAAGAGAAGCCCGGTGCAAAACCACAGGGGCCCAAAAGCCAGCCGGATCACCCCGCCGATATGATCGGGCCACATGGAATAATCCCATGGGCACACATTAAAATGCTTTAAAATCGTTCCTGTCACATACTCTGCCGTAAAAATCAGAACCATATCCATAAGTCCGTGGCGCACCAGTCTGGCTTGTGGTGAAATACGATCGGTTCCCGCCTCCGGGAATGCAGACAGGCCGGTGAGCCAACGGTCTGCCGTATTTACGATCCCCGGCAGAAGGACTCCCATGCCATAGATGGGAAACATCCAGAGCGAGGTGCGCCCCATGAGCCGCATATCTCCCCGCATCCAGGATTCCGATGAAGTGAAAATGACCTCCAGACACCAGCCCGCAATCCCGCAGCGGCAGAAATTGCGGAGCGATTCTTTTAATTTTCCATTATACTGTCTCTTCATAGGGCTAGTATGGACAGCAGAACTGAAAATTATTCTTCCTATAAAAGCGGAGACAAAAGACGGCTTCCCTGCTCCCTGATCCTGGTCAGAAGGCCTCTTTTTTTATAATCCTCTCTTGTTATCTGGCGGCAGTGAGGCAGGTCATTCATAAATGCCTGCTCCAGTTCTGCCGTGACCGCCTCATCATAAATCGTAGCGTTTACCTCAAAATTCAGTTCAAAGCTCCGGATATCCATATTGGCAGTGCCATAGCAGCAGACCCGGCCGTCAACCATAATCCCCTTGGAATGGAGAAAACCATTAGTATAGATATAGACCTTTGCACCATAATCCAAAGTTCTCCTGCATAAGAACAGGTTGCCCGGTACACAAACGGATGATCCGGCTTACAGGGAATCATCAGACGCACATCGACCCCGGACAAAGCAGCCATCTTAAGCGCCGAAAAAATGGCGTCGTCCGGCACAAAATAAGGCGTCTGAATATAAATATGGTGCTTTGCCTTGTGAAACAGTTCCAGATAGTTGTTTCGGATATGGGGTTCTCTGGTATCCGGACCGCTGGCAATGATCTGCATTCCCACCTGGCTTCCCTCCAGTTCAGGATCAGGCCAGGCCGGTCTTTCTTTATCCCTTCGGACGTCCGTCTTCTTTTTCAGATCTGTCCGGAAATAGGCCTCATTTTTAAAGAGATTCTCTCCCGTAGCATAATTCCAGTCCAGTGCAAAGCGGATCTGCAGGCTCATCACTGCTTCACCGGTGATCCGCAGATGGGTATCTCTCCAATAACCGAATCCGGGATCCTTTGAAATATATTCACGTCCAATATTAAAACCGCCTACAAATCCCACATTCCCGTCTATCACAACGATTTTTCTATGATTTCTGTAATTTACACGCAGGTTCAGCCAGCCTAAAATAGGAGGGAAAAATACACCGACTAAAATCCCGGCGCGGCGCAGTTCCTCCCACCGGCGTTTCGGCATAAAGCGCCCCCCCATGCCGTCATAAAGAATCCGCACCTCTACGCCTTCACGCACCTTATCCTCCAGAATCGGCACGATCGAATCAAATACCTCGTCATTTTTAATAATATAATACTGAATGTGGATAAATCGGCTGGCACGGCGCAGAGCGGTTCGAAGGCCTTCAAATTTCGCCTGGCCGTCTGTGTAGATCTTCACCTGATTGTCGGTCGTAAGCACAGCTCCGGAAGTTTCCAGGTTATAGAGGATCAGGCTGCGGAAATCCCTTATGAGGGGATCCATCATTTCCTCCGGAATATCGCTTGAGCGGATAATCTCTTCCTGGCTTTTAACCGGCATATTCAGCCGATCGCTGATTCCCTTTACCTTAAACATCCGGCTCTTTTTTAAATCCTGGCCGAAAAGAAGATAAAATATAATTCCGAACACCGGAATAAAGTTCAGAGCAAACAGCCAGGTCCATACCGATCTGGGATCTCTGCGCTGGAAAAAAATAATAATAATGGAAAACAAGAGATTGATTACGATAAGATGCGTCATAAGCCATTCCCAGACAGCCTCTGCCTCATTGAATATCACTCCCATATATCTCCTCCTGCTTTGTTCATCCTCTATTGGGTATTCCTACTATAGCTTAACAGATCCCCATCACAATATACATCCCTATTCCGTGAATGATCTTTTGTCCAGTCTACCACATCCTGTTATTTATTTCCAGCCTTCGCCCTTTCGCACCACCTCAAAAAAGCCGGCCCTATCTGACCAGACATCAGATAAAGCCGGCTTTTGCTGCCAACCATCAGCGGAAGCAGTTCCGTTTGGGATCATAGGAAAACCCTGCACCTTCCAGAGTTTCTTCTATATAAGACTGATCCAGCTCCATTTCTCTGCACATCTCTTCCAATGAACTGAAACGGTCTCTAAGCTGTGTATTCACAAAGCTGAACAGGATCATGGGATCCTTTGGAATCTTATTCACCTTATGACCTTCCTTTCTTTTATTCCGTATAAGCGATAAGCCTGCTTCCATCCTCCGATACATCGATCACGATTACAGCGCCTTCCCGCAGCCCTCCTCCTAAAATCAGCTTTGCTGCCAGGGTTTCTACATTCTTTGCAGATACCGCTTTAAAGGACGGGCGCCGTACACGGGATCATAGCCGTTTTCTGTGATAAAGGCCTTCGCTGTCTCTGTAAGCTCCAGCTTTAACTCCCGGTCTGCCAGACGGCGGTTTAAGTCCGCAATGCATAAATCCACAATACTTCCAATATTTTCCTTTGTCAGAGGCTTAAAGAGAATCATTTCATCCAGACGGTTCAAGAAACTCCGGACGGAAATGAGTTCTCAGGTCATTCATCACAGCCTCTTTAGCCTCCGGGCGGATGGAGCCATTCTCATCAATCCCCTCTAAAAGATACTGGGAGCCGATGTTGAAGTAAGAATGATAATGGTGTTTTAAAATCAACCGTACGTCCCTGAGAATCGGTGATCCGTCCGTCATCCAGTACCTGCAGAAGCACATTAAATACATCCGGATGTGCCTTTTCCACCTCATCAAACAGCACTACGCTGTAGGGCTTGCGGCGCACAGCCTCTGTAAGCTGTCCGCCCTCATCATAGCCCACATATCCTGGAGGCGCTCCAATGAGACGTGCCACAGAATGCTTCTCCATATATTCGCTCATATCAATGCGCACCATATTGGATTCATCATCAAACAGTGACTCTGCAAGAGCCTTGGCAAGCTCTGTTTTACCTACGCCGGTGGGGCCTAAAAACAGGAAGGAACCAATGGGCTTCGTAGGATCTTTAATTCCTGCCTTTGACCGGATAATGGCCTCTGTGACCTTCTCAACGCCCTCGTCCTGTCCTACGACTCTCTTATGGAGCACCTGATCCAGATGAAGGGTCTTGCTGCGCTCGCTCTCTGTAAGCTTTGCCACAGGAATGCCGGTCCATTTGGACACAATTCTTGCAATCTCATCCTCTGTCACACTCTCATGAACCAGGCTCAGATCTTCCTTTTTAACCTTCTCTTCCTCTGCCTCCAGCTCCTTCTGCAGCTGGGGCAGCTTTCCATACTGAAGCTCTGCCGCCTTGTTCAGATCGTATTTCTGCTGGGCATCCTGGATCTGGCGGTTTACAGCCTCAATCTCTTCACGGAGAGCAGAGAGGCGGTCTACGCTGGATTTTTCATTTTCCCACTGAGCCTTTTTGCGGTAAATTCATCATGCAGCTCTGCCAGCTCCTTCTGTAAATCTGCCAGACGATCCTGGCTTAAGCGGTCTGTTTCCTTTTTTAATGCTGCTTCCTCGATTTCCATCTGCATCAGCCTGCGGGACAGCTCGTCTAATTCTGCGGGCATACTGTCCATTTCAGTTTTGATCATTGCACAGGCCTCATCTACCAGGTCAATGGCCTTATCGGGCAGAAAACGGTCGGAAATATAGCGGTCGGACAGCATGGCTGCGCTTACCAGAGCGGAATCTGTGATCTTTACGCCATGGTAAACCTCATACCGCTCCTTTAGTCCTCTGAGAATGGAAATGGTGTCCTCAACCGTAGGCTCTGCCACCATAACCGGCTGGAACCGGCGCTCTAAGGCCGCATCCTTTTCAATGTACTGGCGGTATTCATTTAAGGTAGTAGCGCCGATGCAGTGCAACTCGCCTCTTGCCAGCATGGGCTTTAACATATTGCCCGCATCCATGGATCCCTCTGTCTTTCCTGCTCCCACAATGGTATGAAGCTCATCAATAAAGAGGATGATCTGGCCTTCGCTCTTTTTTACCTCTTCCAGAACTGCTTTTAAACGCTCCTCAAATTCGCCTCTATACTTGGCTCCTGCCACTAAGGCTCCCATATCAAGGGCAAAGAGCTTTTATCCTTTAAGCCCTCCGGCACATCGCCCGGACGATTCTCTGAGCCAGACCTTCTACAACGGCTGTCTTACCTACGCCGGGCTCACCAATCAGCACCGGATTATTTTTTGTCTTTCTGGACAGAATACGGACTACGTTGCGGATTTCACTGTCGCGGCCGATCACCGGATCCAGCTTCTGGTTTCTGGCCCGCTCTACTAGGTCATAACCATATTTTTCCAGTGTATCATAGGTCGCCTCCGGGTTGTCGCTGACTACCCTCTGATTGCCCCGGACGGTGGACAACGCCTGCAAAAACCGTTCTCTGGTGATTCCATAAGTCTTAAACAGCTCCTTCATTTCCCGTCCGGGCTGCTTTAAAAGTGCTAAAAACAAATGCTCCACCGAAACGTACTCGTCTCCCATAGCCTTTGCTTCATCCTCAGCGTTAATCAGTACCTTGTTTAAATCATTGCTGATGTAAAGCTGGCCGCCGCCGCTTACCTTTGTAAGCTTCTCAATGGCCTGTTTGGCCTCATTTTTAAACATATCTCCCTGGATTCCCATTTTCGTAACCAGCTTCATGATCAGGCTGTCATCCAAGGTCAGGAGACTGTAAAGCAGATGCGGCTGATCGATCTGCTGATTGCCGTACTCATACGCCAGCTTTTCACAGCCCTGCACCGCCTCCATGGACTTTTGTGTAAATTTATTGATATTCATACGCCATTCCCCTTTCTGCTGCGGAATCGTGTTTCTGTTCTTTGTTCTATGCGTACTATAACACACATTATTAGCAGTGTCAAGAGTCGAGTGCTAATTTTTTTACAGAATCCTTTATATGCAGACACCCGCCGGCCGGAACGATTCCAACAGGCGGGTGCAAAAGAAATTATTTACTTTTTAAGTCCTAATGCTTTAATGGTCTTGGCTGTTAATGTACCCTCATAGATCACAGTAGCCGTATCTCCGGTCTTTAAGCCGTCAAACATCCCATCTTCTCCCACAAATGAAAAGAAGGTATTTTCCGGATCCTCTGTATCCAGAACCACATGATTGCTCTCTGCCTCTGCTACGGTACCGGTAAGGGTCTTAATTCCCGCATCCTCTGTATCTCTGGCGTCTGCAGTCACAATTTTGTGGCGACTGGGAACTTCCTCATCTTCCAGATCTCCATAATATGTAATATCTGCCTCTGTTCCGGCCTTGACGCCGTCCTTTGTGACCGTCTGGGCAATGAGGGTATTTAAGGTATAGGAACCGTCCTCCGTCTTTAAAACAAGGCTTCCATCTTCTGTGCTTTCAATGGTTCCCGTAATTGTCAGATCATCCTCCTCAGCAGCTTCCTCCTCGGCTTCCTCTGCTGCGGAAATCACAATATCAACCTCTACGGCCTTTGCCGGCGTTTCTCCCAGCGCTCCTGTGTAGTAAACATCTACCTCATCGCCTTCACCGATGGCCTCTGCTCCGGTAAGCTCTGCTCCGGACACGTCAAATCCGGCTTCTGTTCCGGCATCGTCTGTTACTGTAATAACCGTATCCTCTACTGTCTTTACAATACCGTAAAAGCTCTCCGTCTCTGCCTCCTCTTCCTCGGAAGAAGCCTCTGCCGTGGTTGTCTCTGCTACCGAAGACGCGGCTGTCGTAGCCGTTGCTGCCTCAGTCTCTGTTTTCTGAGATGAACAGGCTGTCATTCAAGGGCAGCTGCCATCACTGCGATCATAAAATATTTTCTTTTCATAAATGAACTCTCCTCTCCATTCATTTCTGTATACACGATACATATTACTACGTAATCTGTGTTTTTACTATGTATTTTCTTTGAAATTTTCTTTAGAATTCTATAAAAAAATCATTAAGCTCTAATTATATTTCAGCTCCTCTTCCTGGCTTTTACGCCTGTTTTTTCTTTTTTTTTACAGAACAATCCCCAACAATATGCCTGAAACTCCCAATGCAGCCGTAACAGTCACTCCGGTTCGGATCCAGCGTAAAAATGGATCCGGCTCTTCTGCCGCTTCCGGCTCTAAAACCAATGCCTCTTCCTGCTCTTTTTCTGAATTAGAAATATTCCCCAGTTCCGCAGGTTCATACACAGCGGACACCTCATAGGAAACCGGCTCCACAACCTGAACCTGTCCTCTGTATACAGCCTCGTAATCACGCAGCAGCCTCTCTCCCCTTGCCGACGCCCTGCGGCAGACCTGGCCCGTTTCATCCATAAAGCTTTCCCCATCCCAATCCATAGATGTGATATGGTAAGCCTCGGACGAAAGCCCCATTTCTCCTAAAAGAAGCTCCTGTTCTGCCAAAGCTGAATCCAGGATATCTTCCCCGGAAATTTTTATTCCACCCAATTCATATTCATCTGCTCCATAGGAATAAAATGTCACAGGCGCCTGAAAATCCTCTCTCCACTCCTCCCCCAGTACCCGACTCTCCTGCATATACAGCCGTCCTGATATCTTTGCGCCATTTTCCTCCTGCCTGCTGTCCACATAGGGTGGAAGCGTCTCTGCTCCTTCTACCTCCCGGTACACTTCCGTTTTTCAAGCATACGGCTCCGGGAAGCTTCCGGCAGCTCACGCACCTCCCAGTCCGCCAGGCGGTAATGAATCCCATTTTCATCTGTATAGGAAGCTTCCGGCTGTTTCAACGACGGTAAGTCTTCCTCCTTCAAATTCTGTTTTAAAATAATGGAGCCCGGATGTGTCTTTTCCTCCTGATTCGGATCATACTCGATCACCTGCTCTGCAGCGGCCCAGACCGTTTTGATGATACATTGACAGCAGTAAACATCATTCCCACCGTGACCGCCAGACATAAAAGCTGCCTTCTGTTTTTGTATTCGTTCATATTTGTTCCCCCGTTTTGGTTTATCTGATTTACATAAAATACCTGTTTGGCTTTCCGCCTTTTGCAGTGTATTCTGCTTTTATCTAATTGCCAATGTGCGGTTCTGTTTTCAAATCAAATATCCTGGTGTGGGAGACCTTTGGAAATTTAAGAAATGAATGAATCTGATGTATAAAACCCTGAAGACTTTAGAAAATAGATCCGGACGGAGGGAACTCCGCCCGGTAAAGACATTATAAATATGTATGCTTCAAATTGCAAGTATTTTTAACGGAACTGGCTGTATTTATGTCCGGGCTGGATACCGCCCCTAAACGAAGCCAGTTCGCTGACTGTTACCAGCTGATAACCTCTGGCTGTCAGTTCAGGAATCAGAACTTCTGCCGCCTGTGCCGTTGGCTCATAAATATCATGCATCAAAATGATGTCTCCATCCTTTACCTGATCCAGAACCGTATCAATGGTTCTTTGAGCATTACGGTGCTGCCAGTCTCTCGTATCAATAGACCACATAATTGCCGGCATACCCATAGAGCCTAATACAGACAGTGATGCGCCGTCCACATATCCTCCTGGCGGACGCATCAGTACCGGAGACACACCGCAGGCAGAAGCAATCTTCTGATTCACAGAACCTACCTGGCTGCGAATGCCTTCCGCCCCAATTTTTGTAAGATATTTATGGTCATTGGTGTGGTTTGCGACCTCACAGCCCTGTTCGGCCATACGGCGGATCACTGCGGCATTGGAGTCCACATTGGTACCTACCATAAAGAATGTAGCCCGTCCCCCATTCTGCTGCAAGCTGTCAAGGATCCGGCTGGTAACCGAAGTCCGCGGGCCGTCATCAAAGGTCAGGGCGATCATAGGTCTGGAGGGATCGACTGCGTTCATGGCTGCCTGAGGCGCTCCGGCGTCCTTTGCCGTGATCGCAGCCCTGATTCCATCGATCCTCAGGCCAGCTCCCTCCGTACCTGCCACAGCTCCATTTAATGCCCAATCCGTCCATGTACCATTCTGATAAACCTTATAATACAGATCATATGATGCTGCAGACGCTCCATACAGCTCCATGCAGATCGCTTCCAGCGGCGCCTCAGCAGACGCATTTCCCGCCTCCGCTCCATCCTCTGCCGGATCCAGCCAGCCGGTCCCGCTTAAATTTACCTGATAGCGGATGCCTACCTGGGCATCTGCCGGAATATTGATCAGATTCGCCCTCATAGCTGCCACCCAGCTTCCATAAGGAGCCTGCAATGCCTGATTATCCGCAGCCGTACCGCTCCATCCCTGGATCGGGGAGTAAATACTGTAGTTTACCTGAAGAGGGAGGTCAGATGAGGCTGTTGAATGATCCGCTGTATCCTGAATTTCGGATCCGGCAGCGGACTGTCCGGATTCCCCCTGGGCTTCGGATCCGCCTGCCGGCTGACCTTCCGCGCTCTGTACCCCATCTGTTTCAGACGGCTTTTCCTGCTCATCGTTCTGATCTGATGGGCCCACTGCTTCCATGCCCGGCCCGCCGGCCGGACCTGCTGCCGCCCCTACTCCCATGGTTCCTGCAAGTGCCGTCATTCCCGGGGTTCCAAACAGGATTCCCATTATGACAAGCAGCGCCAAAATCCTGCCGTTTCGTTTTAAATTGCTCATTCTTTCATTCTCCTTACTGTCTGCCGCTTCCAGTAGACCGTCCATCGCCTAAAGCCAATGGACTTCCTGCTTCATTGACCTCATGTCCCCGCTCCGAATACAGTCCGGCAGAGCATAATATATTCTTTGTAATAAAGATGTTCCTTTAAATCATCCAATGCATCTGCAATCCCCAGTAATACCAGGCGTGCATGGCCTTATCCTTTTCATTAAACCGCTGCCAGATTTCATCCCCAAGAACCAGATAATCCTTTGCCGTACAGCGCATATTGCTGAGCTTATCCCCAAGAGCCAGGATCTTAATCTCTCTTGGAGCACTTTTCAGATGCTGTATGGTAGCTCCCTTCCGTTCCCTCCAGCATTTTGTTTTATCCTCTGTCTCATTTGCCACCAGACAGGCTACTCTTGAACCGAAGCGCTCCTTAATCTCCTCTTCTGTCACGCCCGTATCCTCGACCACATCATGCAAAAGCGCTGCCGCGATCATCTCCGGATCATCTGTAAACCCGGATACGATCAGAGCTGCCTCCATCGGGTGTGTAATATACGGGATCTGTGTCCCTTTTCTGAATGTTCCATGGTGCGCCTGCGCCGCAAATGCTGCTGCTTCTTCTATCATGGCTCTGCCCCTTTTCTCGCTGGACCCCTGAGGATCATCCTGTGCCCTTCCCGTTCCGGGAATATTCTGGCATATGTAGTATCATTTTCATCATATCATATTCTGCTCCTGTTTTCATCCCTTTTCCCCACAGACTTTCTTACAACACTCTTACAAGAGCAATTTTTCCTTGTAAGACCAGACAATTTCTGCTATGCTATAGTGGTATTTTGACCAAACTTCAAAGGAGGACAAAGGCAATGGACCGCCATTCATCCTATACAGCGCCCCGCAGCGACCGTTCACCGGCCTCACGCGGCTCACGGCGCAGCCCCAAAACCAGCAATAACGGCCGTTCCGGAAATGAAAACCGGTTCCTTCACAATCTTTTATGGTATGTGCTGCCGTTTATTGTTTTCAATCTTCTTCTGCTCTTTCTGGTGACCGCTTCCCCCCGAATCGAGCTGACTGTAGGGGATACCACTGATTACAAAACCGTAGATGTTTCCCTTAAGGTAAAGTCACTGATTCCTATCCGGAAACTTACCACAACCCTGGAATCCCAGGATATTGAATTCAAAAAAGAAGGCGGCGTTTACCATGCTACCTTAACAAATAACGGCGCTCTGGAAATCTATGTGGAGAGCTGGAACGGTATGCCTGCCCGTCAAAACGAGCATATCGCAGTCTTAGATGACACAGCCCTCGATCGATGAAGAAACTGTAGTCATGGAAGACGGTAAACTGGAGCTGATCGCAGAGGACAATATTTCCGGAATCAATTATGAGGCTGTTTATGCTACGGATGATGCTGGAAAACGGACAGCTCCTGTCAGCTATGACAAGGAAACCGGCCGCATTACCTTTGATCTGGAGAAAGGTTCCCTGACCGTATATCTGGAAGATATGGCCGGAAATGCAAATCAGGCCGCTTTTTCCTTAAGCACCTCCGGCATTGACACAGACAGCCGGGAAACAGATTTCCCGGAAGACGGAGAAAACGGCACAAACGGAAATAAAAAAGAGGAGGACAAGAAAACCTCCAATTCCGATAAGGAAAAGACGTCCAAGAGCACGGAAGCCGCAAAGTCTTCCAAAACTTCCAAGAATACAGAGGCGTCTAAGTCTACCAAGGCGTCTAAGAGTACGGAAACCGCTAAGGATGCAAAGGCCGCAAAGAGCACGGAAGCTACAAAATCCACGAAGGCTCCTAAGAGTACAGAGGCCACAAAATCTACCAAAGCTGCAAAGAACACAGAAACCTCAAAAACTGCTCAGACGTCCAAGAGTACAGAAGCTTCCAAGGCTACGCAGGCTTCCAAAAATACAGAAACCTCCAAAGCTACATCTGCTGCAAAAGCAACAGAAGCTTCCAAAGCTGCAGAGGCTTCCAAAGCTACACAGGAATCCAAACCGGCAGAATCCGCTCCTGCTTCGGAAACAATACCTGTGATTGAGCCGTTGAATTGAGAGGAATAATTTCAAGCAGATAAAATTTATTATAGGCTAACCGCTCAACAGCAATTTTAACCCCAATATCGCAAAAATGAGACAGTCCGCAGAAATACAGTTTTTTCAAGACCTTAGATTTCTGTGAGCTGTCCCATTTTCTTTTTATATTGGATTTTTAGGCACAAGAGCCCTTTCTTTATATTTTCAAAATTCACTGATTTTCATGTCTCTATTACAATTTGGAGAAATAGTAATTCAGATTCCCAAAAGATAGAATTTATCCCTGACTGAATCAATTTCTAACGCTAGTGCTTAAAACATCTCTACATTTTATCCAGCACTTTTATCGAATCAAGATAACCTGACACAAGCTGTCCCATAGATCGAAGTTCCTTTTCATCCAGATAATTCTTCGCAATAACTGCCTCTTTTAATGTAGGATGGTTTCCTTTAAATGTGGTCAACCCCATAAACTCTTTTTCTGCATCTGCTCTTGTATAGATTACCTCTGCTGCAGTTTGTCCATGAATTGCATAGTGGATTTTATTCTGAACCTTCTTAAAAAACTGAACAGAAATATCTGCCTTTGGATCATAGTCAACACTTGTTGCATATATTTCCAAAATCTGTCTGTAAAATACCTTTTCTGAGGCACGAATATCCCTAATTCGTTCAAGAAGCTCTTTGAAATACCCACTGCCTCCCAGACTTTTCAGGCGTTCATCATCCATTGTAAATCCTTTGAGCATGTATTCCTTTAATCGCTCCGTTGCCCACCGACGGAAATTTGTAGCAATTTTAGATTTTATACGATAACCAAGAGAAATAATCATATCCAAATTATAATATGTTACATTATAATTTTTGCCATCAGATGCAGTTGTTCGGAATTTCCGAACAACTAATCTTTCCTCTAATTCTTCTTCTTCAAAAATATGCTTGATATGCTCGCTGATATTAGATTTACTTGTTTGATACAATTCACATAATTGAGTCTGCGTAAGCCAGACTGTTTCATCAACAAACTTTACATCTATTTTGGTGTGTCCATCTTCCGCTTGGTATATGATGATTTCACCTTCTGCAATATTAGATCTATATTCTTTCTTATTCTCCATATGCCTCTATCTTCTCTCTAACCTCACCACGCATTCGCAGTGTCCACTCTGCGGAAACATATCACACCCTCTAACCTTCTTCACCTCATACCCCCCATCCACAAGGTATCTCAGATCTCTTGCCAGGGTAGCGGAATCGCAGCTGACATAAACGACCCGTTCGGGCCGCATTTTCAGGATCGTATCCAGGCACATCTGGTCGCAGCCCTTTCTTGGGGGATCTACCACGATCACATCGGCATAGATCTGGTTCTTTTCATACTGCTCCGGCAGCACCTCCTCTGCCTTTCCTACAAAGAACTCCACATTTTCCATTCCATTCAACCGGGCATTTCTTCTGGCATCTTCAATGGCCTGGGGGACAATCTCCACGCCATATACCTTTTTCGCCTTCTGGGCCAGGAACAGGGAAATAGTTCCAATGCCGCAGTACAGATCCCATACCGTTTCTTTTCCCGTAAGGCCCGCATATTCCAGGGCTGTTCCATACAGCTTTTCTGTCTGCACCGGATTAACCTGATAAAAAGACAGGGGGGAGATCTGATATGTTACATCCGAAATGGAATCTGTAATATACCCTGGACCATAAAGATTTACAATCTCTTTTCCCATGATCACATTGGTCTTTTCCTCATTGATACTGTAAGAAATGCTGGTCATTCCTGAAACAGCCGACAGCCGCTTTACCAGCTCTTCCCCGTGGGGCAGGCGCTTTCCGTTGATCACCAGACAGACCATGATCTCACTGCTCTTAAACCCTTTTCGGATCAGGGCATGGCGAACCAGCCCCTGATGGCTTTTCTCATCATAGGGCCTGATCCTATATTCCTTCATAAATGCCTTGATAATTTCCAGTATTCCCCTGTTTTCCTGTACCCCCAGCAGGCAGTCCGCATTTTCAATGATATCATGGGTGCGGCCCGCATAAAATCCGGTTATAATTTCTCCGTTTTTATTCATTCCAAAAGGAAACTGAGCCTTGTTGCGGTACCGCCAGGGCTCCTCCATTCCAATAATTGGAAACATGGGGATTTCTTCCTCTTTAAAACCGCCGATCCGCATAAGGTTATTTTTAATCTTTCGCTCTTTAAACGCCAGCTGCTCCTCATATTTCATGGCCTGGAGCTGGCAGCCCCCGCAGGGACGGGCCGCAGGGCATCTTGGCTCTGTCCGAAAAGCAGAAGGAGTGATCACCTCCATCAGACGGGCAAAACCATAGGATTTTTTCATCTTCATGGCTTTCGCCCGCACCTGGTCGCCGATGACCGTATCTTTGATAAACCAGATGTAGCCGTCAAGCTTTCCGATACCGGAGCCGTCCTCGCTCATATCTTCAATGGTAACTGTAAATTCCTGATTTTTTTCCACTTTCCTTACTCCGTTGTCTTTCTGATGTTGGTTTCTAAAAGCCTGTTGTAGCCCAGCCAGCCCTTATTCGTTCCGCCTGCTGCCAGAGCCTCGATCATTGTCTCCATCTTAGCATCTGTATTGTCTGCAAAATTCAGTGCCAGCGCTTCCAAAAGAGCCGGTTTCTTGGGTGAACCATATTCCAGCTCTCCGTGATGGGCCAGAATACAGTGTTTTAACTCAGACGCCAGTCTGGGCGGAAAATCCGGAATCTGGCGGATCCGCTCGGAAATCATCTCCGTGCCGATCATAATATGGCCCAGAAGCTGGCCGTCGTCGGTATAATCATTTTCAGGGAAACGTGACAGCTCCTGCATCTTTCCGATATCGTGGAACATGGCTGCGGTGAGAAGCAGGTCCCTGTTTAATGTCTTATAATACCCTGCATAGTAGTCGCAGAGCTTTACCACACTTAAGGTATGCTCTAAGAGTCCTCCTACGAATCCATGATGAACGGTCTTTGCCGCGGAATGGAACTGGAACGCCTTGGCAAATTCCTTATCTTCCACAAAATACCCTGACAAAAGCTGATTCAGCCATGGATTCTTCACACTGCGCACAAATCCCAGCAGCTCCTCATACATCTTTCCAATCTCTTTTTTAGAAACAGGCAGATAATCCGCCTCCACATACTCTCCCTCTCTGGCTGTGCGGATCCGGCGCACATTCAGCTGGTTTGCATTCTGAAACAGCGTCACATCTGCCTCAATGTGCACATAGTCCATTGCGTCAAATTCCCCTACTCCCGGAGAAGAAAGATCCCAGATCTTTGCCTCAATGGTGCCTGTCTTATCCTGAAGGATCAGATTTCCATATTCTTTTCCTGTTTTTGTAAGCTGAATCTGTTTTGTCTTGCATAAATAAATATCGGAAATATGATTTCCTTCATGGAATGTCTCAATATATCTCATTTTCATACCTCATCTCTTTTTACTGAAAAGGGAGTCCGCTTCGTTCGGACTCCCACACCGCACTTATCTGGTTCCAACGGTTATCTCAAAGGGGATTTCCCTGTATTCGTCTTTGCCATTACTGCGCTGTACGTTTACAATGATCTTCGTTCCTGCCTGGAGCTTTTCCACCTGGCCCTGAAATTCCTTCAGATTTGTCACCGGCATATCTCCCAGCTTTGTGAGAATATCCCCCGGCTGAAGGCCTGCATTATAAGCCGGACTGTCCATAACGGCTTCTGAAATATAGATGCCCTTAGGCATTCCCTTCTGGGCCATGGCTGCCGTGATCTCCTGTCCCAGTATACCAAAGTAAGGCACAGGAAGACCGTTGCTCATAAGTTCCAAGGCCCCTTATAATCCGATACGGACATAACGGCTGTCATGGAAGAATGATCCTCCTGCCCATAATCATCCACCGCCCAGCCGATCAGTTCTCCATCCGTATTAATAAGGAAGGTTCCCGCCTGGGAATCTGCCGCTGTATCCGTATAAAGATCCTGGTACTTCCGTCTACCGCTTTTGTGCTGCGCACTACATAGGAAATAGCACCGTATCCACTGGAACCGGTCACACCGGCCGGGGAACCGATGGCAACCACCAGATCTCCCTGCCTGACACCATAAGAATTTCCCAGCGGAAGCTCTTTTATGCGCTCATACTGCCTGTCCTCCAGCTCTGCGGCATTTACGCTTACAAGAGCCATATCTGCCACAGAATCCTTTTGTTTTACAGTACCCGGAAGAATGGTTCCGCCTGAAAATGATACTTCAATGGAATCCGCCGTATCTACCGCCTCATCCGGCACCAGAACAAGGATCTCTCCTCTTGTGCAGGAAATCACCACGCCTGAATACTGGCCTGTAGTTTCAATGGGATTATCAAACCAGTCCGTTTCCCTCTGAATCGAGTGAACAGAAGCCACACAGCCCTCATTCTCTTCAACCAGAGTATTCAAATTTCCGTAGAGACGGTTCAGATCATCCATAGAATACGGATACTTCTCCATCTCTGACCGCACCATATCCTCCACCGGCTCTGTTTCCTCAGGCACCGGCGCACACTCTGTCTGTACAGGCTGCTGCGCTTCCGGCTCATCCTTTGCAATGGTGATCGGCTCCTGCTCTGTCTCTTCCAGGCCAAAGGCTCTGTCTGCGATCGGCTTTACAGCCGAAAAGCATACCGCAGCTGCTGTTCCGAACACAACTGCGCAGACTCCTGTCAGCAAAATTTTTCTCATGATATGCCGCCCGGAAGGTGGCTGGCGGACGATTTTCTCCCTGATAAACGGTTTCTGTTTTTCCTGGCCTTCGTCCGTTCCCTTGTCTTCACGCTTATCCGCCATTTCGCTCCTCCTTACGAAGAATCTCACCTCTTATTATACGGTTCTCACGCTTAATATGCAAGTTTTTGTTCGTTCGGAATTTTCCCCTATCGTAAATATCGGGGGATGTGGTATACTTGTCCGTGTAAACAGGATATTTTGTACCACTCTCAGGAGGTTATTGATAAAAAATGAACCAAAAAGCATTAAAAACCCTGGAATATACGAAGATAATCACCCAACTGGAAAGCCATGCGGCCTCTCCTCTAGGGAAGTCCCTGTGCCGGGAACTGTCCCCTTCTTCTGATCTGGAAGAGATCCGCACCCGCCAGGCCCAGACCACAGACGCTGTGAACCGTGTGCGTTTAAAGGGCTCTGTTTCCTTTTCCGGCCTTCGGGAAATCGGCGGTTCCTTAAAGCGCCTGGAAATCGGAAGCTCTCTTAGCATCCCTGAGCTTCTCTCTATCAGCTCGGTTCTTACCGTGGCTTCAAGAGCCAAGGCTTACGGACGCAGAGATACAGAGGACCCCCCCGTTTTCACCCCCCGTTTTCCCGGACAGAAGCCGCCGAAGCAGGCTGAAGTGGCTGAATATGTGCCTGACTCCCTGGATCCCTTATTTCAGTCCATCGAGCCTTTAACCCCTTTAAATAATGAAATCAAACGCTGTATCCTCTCAGAAGATGAAATTGCAGATGAAGCCAGCCCCGGTCTTTCCCGGGTACGCCGTTCCATCAAGTCTGCGGCGGACCGCATCCATACCCAGTTAAATTCCATTTTAAATTCTCACCGCACCTATCTTCAGGATGCGGTGATCACCATGAGGGACGGACGCTACTGCCTCCCTGTAAAGGCTGAATATAAAAACCAGGTTTCCGGTATGGTCCACGATCAGTCTGCCACCGGCTCTACCCTTTTCATCGAACCCATGGCTATCGTGAAGCTGAACAATGAGATCCGGGAGTTGGAAATCCAGGAGCAGAAGGAAATCGAGGCGGTTTTAGCCACTTTAAGCAATGAGGCGGCTCCCCATATAGAAGAGCTGCGCCTGAATATGGAGCTTTTGGCCCAGCTTGACTTTATCTTTGCCAAAGCCGCCCTGTCCCGCCAGTACCAGTGCAGTGCGCCTGTATTTAATGACAAAGGCCGCATTCACATCAAAGACGGACGCCACCCGCTCTTAGATCCCCAGAAAGTAGTCCCTATCAACATCTGGCTGGGAAAGGATTTTGATCTTTTGATCGTCACCGGCCCCAATACCGGAGGCAAGACCGTTTCCTTAAAAACCGTGGGACTGTTTACCCTGATGGGACAGGCCGGCCTTCACATCCCTGCATGGGAAGGCTCGGAGCTGGCTGTTTTTGACGAAGTATTTGCCGATATCGGCGATGAGCAGAGCATTGAGCAGAGCCTCAGTACCTTCTCCGCCCACATGACAAATATCGTATCTATTTTACAGCAGGCAGACTCCCGTTCCTTATGCCTCTTTGACGAGCTTGGCGCAGGAACAGATCCCACCGAGGGCGCGGCTCTTGCCATTGCTGTGCTGTCCTTCCTCCACAACATGAAGTGCCGCACCATGGCAACTACCCACTACAGCGAATTAAAGGTCTTTGCCCTCACCACTCCCGGTGTGGAAAATGCCTGCTGCGAATTCAGCGTGGAAACGCTCCAGCCCACCTACCGCCTGTTAATCGGCATTCCCGGCAAAAGTAACGCCTTTGCCATTTCCAAAAAGCTGGGCCTTCCCGATTTCATTATCGAAGATGCAAAAAGCCATCTGGAAGCCAAGGACGAATCCTTTGAAGATCTTCTTGCCAGCCTGGAAACCAGCCGCGTCACCATTGAAAAGGAGCAGGAGGAAATCCGCTCCTATAAGGAGGAGATTGCCCAGCTAAAATCCCGCCTGACCCAGAAGGAAGAACGTCTGGACGAGCGCAAGGATAAGCTGATCCGCAATGCCTCTGAGGAAGCCCAGAGGATTTTAAGAGAAGCCAAGGAGACGGCAGACCAGACCATCCGCGAGATCAACCGCCTGGCTTCTGAATCCGGCGTAGGAAAAGAACTGGAGGCTCAGAGAGCCAAACTGCGGGAGCAGATTAAAAAGACCGACGATAAGCTGGCAGTAAAGGCCAAAGGCCCCAGCCAGCCCATTTCCCAAAGAAACTAAAAATCGGAGACGGCGTAAAGGTGCTTTCCATGAACCTGAAGGGCACCGTCAGCACCCTGCCGGATGCAAAGGGCGATCTCTTTGTCCAGATGGGCATTCTCCGTTCCAGAGTTAATATCCGTGATCTGGAGCTGATCCGTGAAGACGACATAAGCGCTACTCTTGGAGACGGTTCCTCACGCACCTACGGCGGCACGGCGGCAGGCTCCAAGGCAAAGAAAACATTTTCACAGGCAAAGGGAAATGGCAACGGAAGTGGCCAGATCCGGATGTCAAAATCATTTTCCGTGGGAACAGAGGTCAATCTCATCGGCATGACTACAGACGAGGCCGTGCCTGCCATGGAAAAATATCTGGACGATGCATATCTGGCCCATATGCCGAGTGTGCGGGTTGTTCACGGACGCGGTACGGGAGCGCTGAAAAATGCCTGTCACAAGCGGCTGCGTCAATTAAAGTATGTAAAGGATTTCCGCCTGGGTGAGTTTGGAGAAGGCGGAACCGGCGTTACCATCGTGACTTTTAAGTAATGACATAAGGAGGATTTTCACCAATGGCTGAAAAACAGAAGATTCTGATCGTAGATGATGATGCAAATATTGCAGAACTTATTTCCCTGTATTTAATGAAAGAATGTTATGAAACAATGATCGTAGGAGACGGCGAGGAAGCCCTTAAGGTATTCCCCGAATTTAAACCCAACCTGATCCTTCTTGACCTGATGCTTCCGGGCATAGACGGCTATCAGGTCTGCCGGGAGCTGCGCACCTCATCTCAGGTTCCCATCATCATGCTGTCAGCCAAGGGTGAAATCTTTGACAAGGTTCTGGGGCTGGAGCTGGGAGCAGATGACTATATGATCAAACCGTTTGATTCCAAGGAGCTGGTTGCCAGAGTCAAAGCGGTTCTCCGCCGTTATCAGGCAGCCCCTGCCTCCATTTCTACAGAACCAAAGCAGCAGGGAGAATATGTGGAGTACCCGGATCTGATCGTAAACCTGACAAACTACTCTGTACTCTACAAAGGCCATTCGGTGGAAATGCCTCCCAAAGAGCTGGAGCTTCTCTACTTTCTGGCCTCCTCGCCGAATCAGGTCTTTACAAGAGAGCAGCTGCTGGATCACATCTGGGGCTATGAATACATCGGAGATACCCGTACCGTGGACGTACATATCAAACGTCTCCGGGAAAAAATCAAGGATCACGCCAACTGGGCCCTGACCACCGTATGGGGCATCGGCTACAAATTCGAGGTAAAGAGATAATACCATGACCCGTTCACTCTACTCCAAATTTATCCTGGGCTATCTGATCTTCGGCCTCCTGGGCTTCATCACCATTGCCACCTTTTCCTCCCGCATGACCAGAGACTATCTGATGCGGGAGCGGTCGGAGGCTCTTTATGATGAGGCAAATGATATTGCAGCCTCCTGCAGTCAGATGTACGACGGAAAGCGGCCGGATCTGGCTGCCTTTTCCTCCCAGTTAAAAGTCTGGGCGCCTATCTGCGCGCAGAAATATGGGTGGCGGACAATCAAGGGGCCATTTTATGGACAGCCGGGACGGCAGCCGGACACAGACTGTAATCCCGGATTTCGACCCCACTGCCTCAGGAAGCCGCTCCTACACCATTGGGAATTATTATGGCCTTTTTAATGAGGACGTTCTCACCGTATCTGCTCCGGTGATCGGAAATTACACTACCTACGGCTATGTGATCCTTCATCTGCCGGTCAGCCAGATTGCCCATTCCCAGAGTGAAATCCTGGATATTCTCTACATCACCTCTGCGGCCATTTTCGGACTGTCCCTCATTATCCTTCTGGTCTTTACCCAGACCGTATATCTTCCCCTGCGAAAAATCACAGTAGGAGCCAAGGAATATGCAGCCGGCCATCTGGATTACCGGATCCAGGTAAAGACCCATGATGAAATGGGATACCTGTCCGATACCTTAAACTATATGTCAGATGAACTGGATAAAATGGAGGAATATCAAAGGAATTTTATCGCAAATGTTTCCCACGATTTCCGTTCCCCCTTAACCTCCATCAAAGGCTATCTGGAAGCAATCCTGGACGGAACCATTCCGCCGGAGCTGTATGAAAAATATATTTCCAGAGTTATTTCCGAAACAGAACGGCTTCACAAGCTGACGGAAAGTATGCTGACCTTAAATTCACTGGATGCCAGAGGATACCTGACACGGACGAACTTTGATATTAACCGTGTCATCAAGGATACTGCAGCCTCCTTTGAAGGTACCTGCGGCAAAAAAAATATCAGCTTTGATCTGACTTTTTCCGATAATATCCAGATGGTCTATGCTGATATGGAAAAAATACAGCAGTTAATGTACAACCTGATCGACAATGCCATCAAGTTCAGCCACAATGATTCTGTGATCTATATCCAGGCGGCAGGACAGTATGAAAAGGTTTTCGTTTCCGTAAAGGATACCGGTATCGGTATTCCAAAGGACAGCCTGAAAAAAATATGGGAACGCTTTTACAAAACCGATCTTTCCCGCGGAAAAGACAAAAAAGGGACCGGACTTGGTCTTTCCATTGTAAAGGAAATCCTCCAGTCCCATGGAGAAAATATTGACGTGATCAGCACCGAAGGCGTGGGAACAGAATTTATCTTCTCACTGCCCCGATCAACGGTTCTGTAGACTTTCCAGACCACCCATTTTATGGTATACTGATGGTATCATTATTTGTAAATACCAGAGTTTTAAATGCATAAACTCTGACAGGAAAGGATGGATGACTATGACCCGAATCAAACAGGCAGCCGCTTTTTATGACCGCAGCCCTTCTTCTGCCTTTGCTCCCGCAGCCCTGGCTGACAACAAAACAAAGGTAGGAAAGATCTGCCTGACCGTCGACAGCGATATCCGAGCCGGCAGCAGTGGCGGTGAAGTAGATGTAACACCCACAGGAGACAACACGGATCTGTACTATGTAGATGCCGTTGAAGTTGTCAATGATGAAGGGGACGACTGGTCCAAATCCAATCCTCCTGAGGTAGATATTACCCTTGGTCTGGAGGACGAGGAAGAATACGCCTTTTCCGGAACCTCCTCCAGCAGCTTCAAACTCACTCTGGACAGCTCCATCAAATCCCGCTTTGACAAGATCAAATTCGTAGACGCCCGAAAAACAGACGGCGGAGCTACTGTCATCCTGACTGTAAAGCTGGTTTTTGACGAAGACGCCGATATGAGCGACGCGCCTGCCCCCGGAAACCTGTCCTGGGATTCTGACAATCCAAAGGTCGCTGTATGGGATGACGTTGAATCTGCCAAATATTTCCAGGTCCAGTTATATCGGAATGGCTCCCTCGTAACGCCTCCTGACGGCGGAAACTCTACTTTGTCCGTATATAATACCTTCTATGACTTTACGGACTGGATGACGGAAAATGGAACCTACACATTTAAAGTGCGTTCTGTAAAAGCCAGCAACAATGCCAAGAGCAACTGGAAAACTTCCCCTGAACAGACAGCCGGAAATTCTGTCTCCGAAGGCTGGAAACAGGCAGCCGACCATGTGCGCTGGTGGTGGCAGAACGCAGACGGAACCTATCCTGCATCCCAGTGGAAGGATGTAAACGGCCAGTGGTATTATTTTGACTCAGACGGCTACATGGCAACCGGCTGGATACAGGTAAACGGCCTGTACTACTATCTGGATCCCTCCTCCGGCGCAATGTATGCAAACTGCTATACACCGGATAACTGCTGGGTGGATGCAAATGGAGTTTGGATTCCATAGTCTTTTTATAATTGAAAATAGCCGAAAAAACAATCGTAAAAATTTGCGATTGTTTTTTTGTGCGTTTTGCGTATAATACAATTAATAAAACCCAGAAGGATGTGATTTATATGCGTGAAACACGAACACTGGAATTTAAGGAAACCATTACAAATACTTTTCTAAAAACAGTTAGTGCATTTTCCAATTATGATGGCGGAACCATTTATTTTGGAATTGATGATGATGGAAACATCAAGGGATTAAAGGATGTAAAACAAGCCTGTCTGGACATTGAAAACAAAATTAATGACAGTATTTCTCCTCAGCCCAATTACACAATGGAAATACAAAATAATGACCAAACGATTAAGCTCACGGTCAAAGCGGTATTCAAAAGCCGTATTTGTACAAATCAAAGGCTTTCAAACGAAATGATACAGCGACAATTGAAGCAGACACCCTGGAATTATCCAGACTTATATTGGAAGGAAAAAATATCAGCTTTGAAGAGCTGCCATGCAGACAGCAGGAATTGTCTTTTGAAATTTTGCATCGAAAGTTAAAAGAATATATCCAAATCGAAGCATTCAATCAGGATACATTAAGAACATTAAACTTATATGATAACGACAATGGTTATAATAATGCAGCAGGGCTTTTAGCAGATAAAAATCATTTTCCGGGAATTGATATGGTGAAATTCGGTGAAAATATCAGTATCATTCAAAAAAGATCAACCTTTGAAAACAGATCGATATTGGAAGTTTATGAAAAGTCGATCGATGTATTCAGAGATTATTATCAATATGAAGTAATTCAGGGTGCTGACCGGGAAAAGGTAGAAAAAATACCAGAAGCGGCTTTTCGGGAAGCGATTGCAAATGCTTTGATTCACAGAGCCTGGGATATAGCATCGCAAATCCGGGTTTTAATGTTTGATGACCGGATTGAGGTTATCTCTCCGGGAGGGCTACCATCCAGAATCACAGAAGAAGAATATTTGTCTGGTAAACTTTCTGTATTAAGAAACAGGAATCTTGCCAATGTATTTTATCGTTTAGGTTTTGTTGAGATATTCGGAACAGGAATTACAAGAATAAAACATCTTTATGAAGAAGGACTTATCAAACCGGATTTTGAAGTATCCGAAAATACAATTAAAATTGTGCTTCCTGTTTTGAGAAAAATCTGAATTTAACGGAAAACGAACAAACGGTATATAAATTTTTAAGTAAAACAATGCTGAAACCAATCAGTGAAATTGCCCCCTATGTCCCCTTTGGAAGATCAAAGACAACGCAGCTTCTGAAAGGTATGGAGCAAAAAGGAATTGTGGTCGTTGAAGGGAAGGGACGGGGGACAAAGTATATACTGAAATAGATCATAGTTTAAAAACGAATGTCCAGCCTGCCAAAAAAAGCGGGAAGATTACCAGAGAAAATGTGATGTCTCTCTCCGGTATCTTCCCGCCTTTTATTATGACCTCGACCGTACCTGTTTCCAATCTTTCCCTCTTAAATTTCCCCTCACTACAAAATCAGTCTTGCTGCCCCATAGATTCCTGCGTCATTTCCCAGAGTTGCCAGACCCAGCCTGGCTTTATTTTTGGAAATCGTCATAAAATGATCATAGTCCTTCTGGACCATATCAATAAGGAACTGGCCTGCTTTTGATACGCCGCCGCCGATCACGAAAATATCAGGATCTGCGATCAGAGCAGCCTGGGACAGCGCCAGACCCAGATAATGGCTTACCACAGCCATAACCTCCAATGCCAGTTCGTCTCCCTCCTTGGCCGCATCCAGCACGTTTTTCGCACTTACATTGTCACCGTACTGGCGGAGAACGGAAGCCGTCTCGCTGGCAGCCATCTTTCTTCTGGCTTCTCTTGCAATGCCCGTAGCGGAGCAGATCTGCTCCAGACATCCCTGACCGCCGCAGTTACAGTATTCCTTTTCCTCGTCCCTTACATGGATATGTCCGATCTCTCCGGCCAGACCGTGACGTCCGGCCACGATCTTCTGATCCAGGATCACTCCTCCGCCTACTCCGGTACCAAGAGTAATCATCACAAGGTTATCATAGCCTTTTCCGCCTCCCTGCCACATCTCGCCAAGGGCAGCTACATTGGCATCATTTCCGCTCTTTACAGGAATGCCATCCAGCAGGGCACTGAGCTCCTTCTGGGGATTTACATTTTTCCATCCCAGATTTACGCAGACCTCTACGCTTCCGTCCGGCATCACCGGCCCCGGCACTCCCAGTCCGGCTCCTGCAATATCCGTTTTCAGATCCAGCCCCATGGCTGATACCTTTCACGGATGGAAGCAGCGACATCCGGAAGAATATATTTTCCATTTTCTTCCTTTCTTGTTTTTACCTCCCACTTATCCAGCAATTCTCCGGTTGTCTCAAAGATTCCCATCTTTACGCTGGTTCCTCCTACGTCTACACCGATGCATTTCATCCCCATAGTATCTTCTTCCTTTCTGTCTGATTTTTGCAGCTGTTACCGCAGCCTGATCTCCTGCATCTTCTGAGGCCCCATGACTAAAAGAGTACCCGGCATATTTCCGGCCGAAACCTTGTATACAGGAAAATCAAAACTTCCTTTAAATTTCTGTTCCCGCCATATTATAAACCAGGCAGGAGTTGTCATTATAAAGCAGAACTAGATCCTCATCTATATCAAAACCCGAATACTGGAACGAGAATGCAGTCTCAAACACCTGACTGCCGTCTGCCCGATACACATGAAGCCGATAAGGCTCTGAACCCTCGGAATTATCTGTGACCACAGCCGCATACTGATCGGTATAACTGATACTGCGGATATTTTCGTCTAACAGGATCTGAGCCGTGGATTCCGGAGACGTTTCAATACGGGTCGAAAAAAACTGCAGACCCTTGTCCGTAAAAATCACCGCATGGCTGTCATCCATAAACCGCACCCGGCCCGCCATGGCGTCTGAAAGATCCTGGGGCATAAATACGCCGACTACACGCTTGGGATCATTTTTTCCCAGACCAAAGTTGTAAAATACAACCTTATTTTTAATCATGCCATCTTCTAAATACATAAAAGAGGTGATCCACTGGGTTCCTCCGGGAGACAGGCTTACATCAACCGGATAACCATCGCCGGACAGAAGCGATTTCACATAGATATCAAGAGGATTTCCGTCCTTTTTATAAAGGTAAATGTAGCTGGCTTTAGAATCCTCCTCCACAGCCGCAGTAACGCCCTTTGCTGAAACAGAAAGCTCTAAAACCGGCAGAGAAGTTGTCGCCTGACCCTGAATTCCATTTTTATCACAGATATAAATGGAATTTCCCTGACGGTCTCCAATGGCGGCAAAATCACCGTTGACCGTAATCATGGGATGTTTCATCTCATAGCTTAAAATCCATACGGCCTTTCCCCTGGAATCCAGATAGGAGGCTCCATCCTTGGTATACTTGATCACACCGTCGGCAAAATCTGCAAATCCGGAAAAATTCCCTTCCCCGGCAGCAGCTTCGCCCGGCTCTCCCTGATTAAAATCCGTCTCCCAGACAAGCTCATAGTCTGCAAATGACATATATCGGTCATAATATATAAATCCGCCCACAGCGGCCAAAATCAGAACCCCGATCACTGCTCCAATGCGAACCCGGCGTTTTACGCTTTTCTGATGGGCTTTCTTTATCAGCTCTTCGCTGTCCTCATCCTCCGGCGAAGAAACGGAGGGAGAAACCATCTGGCTTCTCAGCTGCTTTTTTTTATTTTCACGGCTCATTGAACGGTTGCTGCCCATTTTGTACTCCTGAATGTTTGATATACCTGTTAAGTATACAACATTTTCGGAGGTTGCGCACTAATATTTTCACGGCATAAGAAGCTTCTGGCCTGCATAGATGCTGTTCTGATCCCTCAATTCGTTGATCCGGCAGATCTCGTCCAGCTTATTTACATTTTGGTAAACCTTAAAACAGATGCCATAAAGTGTTTCGCCCTCCCCAACGGTATAAACCTTATAAGCAGGAGCATCAGCTTCCTCCGTTTCCATGAGTGCTGTTTCCTCCGGGACATTCTCCGGAGCTTCACTGGAAATGACTGCAGTTTCAGTCTCCGCAGCTTCTCTCATCGTTTCAGGAGTCACAAAAGAAGGCTTTTCCCCCACCGTAACCTTAGGGAATTTTTCCTCTATAGGCCAGACCCCTGCTTTTGCTTCCTTGATCCTTCCCTCCGGGAGCACCGATGCAATCACACTTTCCATTTCATGCATCTTTTTATAGTTATTAAACATCGCTACACCGCCTGCCAAAACAGTTACAGCCAAAGCTGTGCACACAGCCGAAAGCGTACCCACCGTACTCTGGCGGCGGATTGCTTCTCCTCTGTGCTCTTCCATTTTTTGGCGAAAATCCTGGATAGCGCGGTCATTTACCCCTGTTTCCACTCTGGAAATATCCTTTCGGGAAATCATATAATCCTGCATCATCTGATTGCGCTCATAGTAAATACTGTAGCCCCTGAGTTTATAAAATCCGTCTGAGGACGTAATATAGACCGCTTCCTCACCCTCCAGGCCGCTGTTTAAATACATCAGCTGATTTTTTCCTGTAAAATAATGGCTGTGTTCCTGCCAGTAGTTTAATGGATTTAAACTGCAGCCCGGATTCCCGCATAAAAACCACCCCTGTACCGTTCGTTTGGGAAACCGATTTTCCACTTCCTGATAGGCCTTTTGCCATGCATCCTCTGTAAAGACTACCTTCTCCCCATCCTTTTGCAACCGTTTCCATTTCCAAAGCCCCGTCTACAAATACATACGGCACATCCTCATGGATCTCCCTGTTTCCCAGAAGAAGCCCCACCCGCAGATCCGCCCCTTTGCGGGCCTTAACTGCTTTAAATATGTATTGACATAATCCTCTACATACAGCTTTAAACCTGGTCACGTTCTCCGATCTGCCGTATATTTTTCGGCAGCTTCGGGAACAGTTCATATAATTCTCCCATCTGCTCACCCCTTTATACCGATGCGAAACCTATAAAGCACGTTTCGCCTCTGATCAGCGGCCGTCAAATGTCTGCACACGCAGGCGTGACAGCCATTTTCCTCGTCGCCACAACAAAAAACATACCTGAAAAATCCAGGTATGTCTCAGTATAACAGGTATTTTGCGCAAAGTTTGTCATATTATGGCTGCATTTTCCCAAAATCGTTCGACAAGGGAAATACTTTCGCAGATGCAGTCCGCCATTTTCATCACCATGGACAGCCGGACACTTTGAAGCATCACAGGATCACGGCTGCCTGCGCCCCCTACGATCCCGGTGATCGAGATATCTCCTACTGCCTCTAACTCCTTTGATACCCCAAGCCCCGGCTGCAGCGCTCGCCCCAAAGTAGCATAGCCCACATGATCCGGGCTGCCTACCGAAGCGTCAATCGCTACCACCACATACCGGGAATAATGGGCTTGGATATATCGGATATAAAGCTCCAGATTCATGGCATGTACCGGCTTATCCAGAGTTCCGATCACAGCGGCTCCCTTTAAACGCTGCCTTCTCAGCTTGTGTCCAACCAAAGGCCCCAGGCTGTCCCCTGTAGAGCGGTCTGTGCCGATACAGAGGAACATGACGCCTTCTTTTCCTTTTTCTTCCATTTCGTCCATGATCATACGGTTCAGGTTCACGGCAAAACGTTCTGCCTCAAACTCTCCCGCTGTATCATAGTATGATATATCTTCCCGGCTGGAAATACCGAATGTTTTCCACAATTTCATGTCTGTACTGTCTCCTTATCCACGGAGGCTGAACTATTTTCACCGTTTTTTATAGTATAGACCCTGAAAATGGGAAATATGCATGGCTTTTTAACCGAACAGCTTTTCTTTGTATACGCCGTCCCGGATCAGTCCCCGGATCGCGTCTACCACCGCCTGCTTATCCTCCTGATAGGTCACACCGAACCATTTATCCGGTGTATCCAGTACGCGGACTTTCGCCTTCCCCTCCTGTACCAGATCGTCAATAATCTTCGGGAGCAGGTATTCTGCCTTAATATCCTCAGGCTTTAAGCCGTCTAAAAACTTCGGGAACCCATGTTCCAGCTCCTCTAAGAAACGCACCGGAAGACCCCACATATTCATGGAAACCGGCTGGTCTGCCTGTACAGATACAGGATTTCCCGCCTCATCTGCTGCTGCCAGTCCGTCCCCGCTTCTGCGGATATCATAAGTTTCCGTTACGTTTTTAAGGAATCCATTTTCCACATGGCACACACCTCTGGTAACGCTTCCGTTGTCGCTTAAGGTATTTTCAAGCCAAATCCGCCCATGCAGATATCATAAACATCTGCATCATCCTTCATCTCATTTACCATGTAATCGTGGATCCGCTTAAAGCCCTCTTTTCCATAGTAATCGTCTGCATTGATCACCAGGAACGGACAGTCAATCAGCCCCTTTATCATCAGAACAGCCTGACCGGTTCCCCAGGGTTTTTTGCGGCCCTCAGGCACAAAATAGCCCTCTGGAAGAGCGTCCAGCTCCTGATAGGCATAAATAACCGGGATCTGCTTGGCAATGCGGTCTCCGATAATCTCCTTAAAATCCTTTTCCAGATCTTTACGGATAATAAATACGACTTTGTTAAATCCGGCCTCAATGGCGTCATGGATAGAATAATCCATAATAATCTCTCCATTTGGCCCAACAGGAGCCAGCTGCTTGATTCCGCCCCAAACCGGCTGCCGATTCCGGCCGCCATAATTACTAATGCTGTTTCCTTCATAATCTTGTTTCCTCCTTTTAAGGTGCCACTATTATACTACAAAATCCTTATTGATGGAAATGGTATTTTCCCTGATACTTCTACATGGGTTTCCTCCACAAAATATTCCCGGCCAGCTCTGTAAGCACCCCCTGGACCCGTTTCACATCCTCATAAGGTACGGATTCATTAGGCTTATGAGCCAGCTCCAGGCTGCCGGGGCCATATGACATACAGTTATGATTTCCCAGCATCCCTGCTGCTACCGCCGTATCTGTGTAGCCGTTAAAGGTTCCTACCGCCGCTTCCTCTCCCACAACGGCCTTTACAGCCTCTTTTAAACGGGACAACAGCGGTGAATCCGGGTCCTTTTCTACATAGGGTCTGTCTCCTGTAAGCACATAGCTTCCCTTAACTCCTGCGATTTCCTTCTCTGCCTTTTTTATCGCCCCTTCAACCATCGCACAGGCAGCCGCCGTATCCACTGGGGGCGCCAGACGCATATCAATCCATACTTTACAGCTGTCCGGCACTACATAAGGCCTGTAGCCTCCCTGGATCTGGCCAAAAGCAACGGTAGAAATCCCCAGATCATGGTGGGGCGGACAGGCTGCAATCTCCTTTCGTATGCTGCTGATCACCTCCGCCATGGCTGCAATGGCGTCTGCTCCCTTCCATGGATTGCTGGCGTGGGCGGTGATGCCCGTAACGGTCAGTTCAAACCAGGTGCGGCCCTTGTGAGCCACCTGAATCTGTCCATCTGTAGGCTCTGTATCCAAAACCCAGTCCTCCTTCGTGATCCAGCCGGAACGGATGGCATGCTCCACTCCCCGCATAAAATCCTCTTCATCCACGGTACAGATTATGGAAAATGACCGGTTAGGAAGCTCTCCCCTTTTTCCGGTCTCCCGTACCTGAGCCTCAAAGGCAGCAAGGGCACAGGCTAACCCCGACTTCATATCACAGGCCCCTCTTCCATACCGGCGCACCACCGTTTTTCCCTGCTCCTCTGTTTCCCGGACCACCGCTCCCAGAGGCGGCGTCGTTTCATCCCAGCCATCTCCCAGCATAACCGTATCCATGTGCAGATATAGATCAGTCCCGATCCATTCGTCTTTCCCGGTATCCGCGCCATCACATTAAACCGGCCCGGAAGTACCTCCTCCCGTGCGATTTGGATCTGGTCTGCCAGAGAACCGCCACACCGTTCACAGCACCGGCTTAAATACTCATAAAGCCGTTCCCCGATCTCGCCTTCATAAGCGCCCGGATCTGAGCTGTCTATGGACACCAGCTTTTTTGCCAGCTCCCAGGCCCGCTCCTCCCAGTCCGCATCATTTTCAAATACCTTCATATCCTGCTTCCTCCCATTCTTGTTCCAATACTGCTATTATAGGCTTCCTTTTCCGGTAATACAAGACCGCTGGCAGATTCTTCCTTTACTCCAAACCGTCCTTCCGGAACAGTGAACATACCGTCTGCAAATGTCCACAGCTTGCGGACATTTGTCACAGCCTTTTCATTGTACCTATTTTAGTAAAAAAGGTGGTTGCGCTTGTAGTAAAACACGCTTATTATATGGTTGAATCAAAATGCATATTTTGAATGAACAAGAGTATTAAAAAGGAGGTCTATTCTTTCATCATGAAAGAAATCAAAAATCCATTCTGGCGCACAGCCGCTGAATATGGAACTATCACAATCAGTATCTGGATCATGGTTATAGGAATCTATTTTTTCAAATTCCCAAACCACTTTGCCTTTGGCGGGATCACCGGCTTTTCCACCGTTATCAGTGAGATGACCCAATGGTCAGCCAGTGATTTTACATTCATTACAAATATGTCCCTTCTGGTTCTTGGCTTTATCTTTCTTGGAAGAAGCTTTGGACTGAAAACCGTTTATGCCACCGTTGTTATGTCCGTCAGTCTTTCCCTCCTGGAGCGTATCTGCCCATTGACAAAGCCTCTGACCTCAGAGCCGCTTCTGGAACTGATGTTTGCAATTTTCCTGCCTGCCATCGGAACCGCTATTTTATTCAATATCGGAGCATCCAGCGGCGGTACGGATATCATTGCCATGATCATGAAAAAGCACACCAGCATGAATATAGGCACCGTACTGATGCTGGTAGATGTGGCATCCGTTCTGGCTTCCTTTTTCATCTTTGATGCGGAAACAGGACTGTTCTCCACCATCGGCCTTGCAGCTAAATCCCTTGTGATCGATTATGTGATCGAAAATATCAATCTCTGCAAATGTTTTAATATCATCTGCGACAATCCCGATCCCATCTGTGATTACATCATCCATACCTTAAACCGCAGCGCCACAGTCTACCACGCGGAGGGAGCATTTTCCCACAATGACAAGACCGTGATCATGACTACCATGAAACGCAGTCAGGCCTTAAAGCTGCGCAACTATATAAGAAAAATTGAACCCACTGCCTTTATGCTCATCTCCAATTCCAGCGAGATCGTAGGAAAAGGCTTTCTGGCAAGCTGATCTGGAATTTCCAGCGCCTCCTTTATCTTTATGTTAAGCGGGGCGCTCTTTTTGCATTCAAAAACAGAACGATCTGTGATATACTTAAACCAATCATATCTTACGAAAGAAGGTGCTTTCCATGGATCTGAAGCTTCAGACCCGACAGACTCAGACCCTATCCCAACGCATGATACAATCTGCTGAGATCCTGCAGATGACTGCCCAGGAATTAAACACATATATCAATGAGACGGCACTGGAAAATCCCGTGATGGAAATATCTGATTCTTCTTCCGGAGGGCCGGATCGGGAATCCATTGAACAGCAGCAGTGGCTTAATTCCTTTAATGAAGAAAACTATTACCTCTACCAGCGGCAGAACAACGATGATGACTACGATTTTAAGGATTCCTGGAACATTGATACGGATGACGGCGAGACGCTGGAAGACTATCTCTGGTCCCAGCTGATCTCAGAGGAGCTTTCTGCCGATGATACACAGATTATTCACTACATGCTGGAATCGTTAGATGACAGAGGCTATCTCACCGAATCTCCCGGAGATATTGCGGCAGATCTTAAAACAGACGAAGCACATATCCTTAAGCTTCTTGCGCAGCTCCAGAAACTGGACCCTGCAGGAGTTTTTGCCCGAAATCTGGAAGAGTGTTTAAATCTTCAGCTGGAACGCCGCGGCCTCCTTACACCTGTGATGAAAACATTAACCTGTCAGTGCCTGGAAATGATTGCCAAAAATCAGATACCAGCCATTGCCAGAAAGCTTCGTCTGTCCCCTGCGGAAGCCGCAGACTGCTGCCAGATCATCCGCTCCCTGAATCCCAAACCCGTAATGTCCTTTTCCAGCCGGGAACAGCTCCGCTATATTATTCCGGATGTAACCATTGTCAAATTTAAAGACCATTTTGATATCCTCTTAAATGAAGCCATGTATCCGGCCATTGAAATCAGCAGCTATTACCGCAAAATGAGCCAGGAACCTGAGTCTGAGGAGGTAAAAGAATATCTGGGAAATAAGCTTCGTCAGGCAGAATGGATCCGCCAGTGCATCGCACAGAGAAGCCTCACCTTGATGGATGTGTCCAAGGCTATTCTGGAGCATCAGGAAGCATTTTTCTCAAAGGGTTCCAATCACCTTGTCCCGCTGCGCATGACTGATATCGCAGACCGGCTGGGGATACATGAGTCTACGGTCAGCAGAGCCGTCAGCCATAAATATCTCCAGTGCTCCTGGGGTGTATATCCCCTGAGCTTTTTCTTTTCGCGCTCCGTTTCCCGCAGTGAAAATGGTTTAAACTCCGCCTCTCATGGCATCAATGCCGCAGCCATCAAACTGGCTCTCAGGAAAATCATAGCCGGAGAAGACCCCAAAAAGCCCTACAGCGACCGCCTTCTAAGCGAAAAACTGGCTTCCCAGGGTATCACCATCTCCAGGAGAACCGTTGCAAAATACAGGGAAGAGGAAGGAATTTTAGACGCCAGCGGGCGAAAAGAGTACATTTAACAATTTTTTTTAAATATTTTACCAAAAGACTTGACAGCTTACAAAAAAAAGGGTAGAATATCACCGTTGTCAGCGATTTTCAATCACTGATACGGATGCCCAGATAGCTCAGTTGGTAGAGCAGAGGACTGAAAATCCTCGTGTCGTTGGTTCGATTCCGACTTTGGGCACTGCGCAGGTGTAGTTCAATGGTAGAACACTAGCCTTCCAAGCTAGATACGTGGGTTCGATTCCCATCACCTGCTTGAAAACAGGATATCTGTTTTTTGCGCGAGTGGCTCAGTGGTGGAGCACCACCTTGCCAAGGTGGGGGCCGCGGGTTCGAATCCCGTCTCGCGCTTTTTTTATTTTCAGCGGAAGCCTTTATTTTCAAAGGTTTCCGCTGTTTTTATCTTCTCCCTGCGCCGCCGTCAAAAGCAAAACTGCTCCTAAGATCATTCCAAATCCCAGGAAATCCGGCATTACAAAAGGAGTTCCCAGCCAGAAAAATGAGATGATTACCGCAGATAAAGGTTCTACGCTTGCCAGGATGCTCCCCTTTAAGGGGCCGATCATGGACACGCCCTGAAGATACAGTCCAAAGGCAATGGCTGTTCCTATTACAATCACGCTGACTAATGCTCCCCAGGTACCTCCGTCCCATATGAGCTCATATTCCCACGGGCGGAAAATCAGACACATGAGAACACCTCCGAAGAACATTCCGAATCCCAACACCTGATATATGTCATAACGCAGGATCAGGCTTCCGGGAAGCATATTGTAAAGTACCGCGCTGACAGCGGCTGCAAGCCCCCAGAAAAGAGCGCTTCCCGTAATATAGAAGGTATGTATATTGCCATGAGTCCCAAGGACAAAGGTTCCCAGAAGGGAAAGACCTATGGCTCCCAGTTCCAGTCCTACCGGACGGCGTTTTTCCTTTATGCAGACTGCAGACAGGATCAGAATGGGGGACAGATACTGCAGTACCGTAGCCGTTCCCGCATTCGATGCCTCAATGGCCATAAAATACGTAAACTGGCACAGGCTGATGCCGCAGAAGGCAAAGATCAGCAGGCGAAGCAGATCCGCTTTTTTCTTTAATACATCCAGATTTCGTTTTCCATGAAGGGCAAATCCCATCACGATCATAATAATCCCTGCAAAAAGCAGGCGCAGCGCCACCAGCCATGGCGCTTTGGCTCCCCTTGTCTCAAATAAAAACTGTCCGCAGCAGCCGGAAAAACCCCAGCAGATTCCTCCGCAGACTGCCATTACAGTCCCCAGTGTTTCTTTTTTCTTCTGTTCCATTTCAAATTTTCTCCCTTGTTATCTTATCCTTTTGTCTGTTTATCCTGCAAAACCTCTCTATTTAAAAACTCCATAATTCCCATATGCACCGTCCACGCCATTCGGTCCTGATACACTTCATCCTGCAGTTTGGCCGCCTCAGCCCGGTTGCTGAGGAAACCGCACTCTACAATGGCTATGGGCGGTTTTACATGGAGAAGGAGGTAATAATTTCCATTTGCCTTGGCCTGCCGACTGTTCTTCTCTCCCAAAACATAATTAAAACGCTTTTGGAGAATTTCCGCCAGCGTTTTTCCTTTTTGTGAATTTTTGTAATAAAATACCTGACCTCCGGAAACGGATTCCTCATGGTAGCTGTTTTGATGAATGCTGACTACCAGATCCGGCGCCGCCTTTTCTATGATCTGACAGCGTTTTTTCATATCGGACATTTTTTTGTTTCGTTCTCCTTCCGGGTACAGTCCGTTATCGTCCTCTCTTGTGAGGATCACATCCACATCTGAGGCTTCCAGGTATTCCTTAAGCCGCAGAGCAATGGATAAATTGATATCTTTTTCCAGCTGACCCTCTATCCCTACTTTTCCGGGATCCCGTCCTCCGTGGCCGGCGTCAATCACGACTGCCGGCCGTAGGCTTCCTGCCCCTCCTTTGCCGCTTGAAACGGCCAATGTTCCAGAAGCTGCGAAGGTTCCGGCCTTCCAGGAAAGGAGAGCCACTGCACCCAGCATCAAAAGCCCCATCACGGTCTGCCATGTCCAATGTTTCATACCATTTGCTCCAAACTGCCCGGGCAGTTATTTTTATGCCTTTGATCCAGTATATTCATCCAGAGAAAAACCTATTCGCAGATGCGGGATACTGCTTTACTCTGACTGCAGCTTATTATAATCCCTGACAGAATCCGCTGTCATATATTCCAGATATTCGTACAGTACAGCAGGATAGCAAAATTCCTGCCACATTTTAAATCCAGGATCTTCTACTGCCCCCTTTACCGCCTCATAGCCTTTTCCGGCATACCAGGCTGTGCTCATCCTGGAATATACCTCTGCCATGGCCTTCTTCTGCTCCTCTGTAAGCTTTACAAACAGATCTCCCTTTTCCTCCTGTCTGGAGTTTTTCATCGCATCATAGGCCTGATTATAAAAGATATTTTTAAGAGCCGTTTTACTGTATGTATTGAAATTGATCAGATTTTCATCTGTACTCTGATGTCTGCGGGCCCATTTTTCCATATCTACCTGTCTGGTATAATAGGAAAATGATTCGTCATCCCTGTATTCCAGCACCCCATACTGGCAGGGCGGCGTTGTCAGGGAGCTGGTAACGATCTCATAAATTCCCCTTCCGTCCTCATGACGCATAAAATGCTGCACATGAAGGTGACCGCTTAAAAAAAGAGGGATGTTTTCCGCCTCAAGCCGTTCAATCAGCTCTTCGCTGTGCTCAATGGTACAATCTTCTGTATAAACGCGGCTTTGATCCAGAAGATTGTGATGCCCTACAGGAAGCAGGATCACACCGTCCTCTCTGGCTTTTTCCAGCTGCCTGTCAATCCATTCATACGTTTCTGTCCCAATCATTCCGCCAATCTTGCTTACCGGCGAATACTGGCAGGTATCCAGCATCAGAAGGCGCATGGAGGGGCTGAGATCATAGGTGTAGCTTAAGGAATAAGGATCGCGCTCTGAAGCCTCATTATAGCCAAACTGTGCATAGATACTGGCAAATCCACCTGCGTCTATGGTCTGGACCGGCTCTTTTTTTCCAATATAGGAGGATGCCCATCGGCTGTTGATATCATGATTTCCCGGTATCACAAGTACGCTGATGCCTTCTGCGCTCTACCTCATCCAAAAGAGCAGCAAATTCCTCATGGCTCTTTACTTCTCCATTTAATGTCAGATCCCCGCTCACGATCAGCACATCCGGCGTAAGCAGCTCGATCTCATCAAAAGCCGCATCTACGATTTCCCATACATAATGAGTCAGCTTTCCATCCCCATGTTCAATTTCATTTTGAAAGGAGCTTCCCCGGTCTGTAAGAGATCTTGCCAGATAATGGACATCTGTCATCAGGACAATTCTCTCTCCATCCTCCATCGGTTCTGCTTTCGTTTCCCGTTCTGCATCCGGGAAAGGCGGAATGGATTCCGGCTCCGTTTTTGTGGGCTTTGTCTGACTGCTTTCCTCCGTTTCCTGTGAGGAAGCAGACGGGACCACTAATCCATCCTCTCCCATAGTTTCACTTTCCTCCCTGACATCTCCCGGCGCCCCTGTAAATATACTGCATCCCCCGATTCCCACACCAGCCAGACACACAAGAGCCACGGCGATCCATCTCTTTCCCTTCATAACATTTCCCCCTCGTCATACAGCCTTAACTATTGACTGTTTCTATTTTACCTGAGACACGATTTCCCAGATGGAGCGATCCTCAAAGCCAAGCTTCCAGCAGGCTGCTCCCGCCAGATCATATTCATTGATCAGATCGACCTTAAGCCCCAGCGACTTCTCCTCCTCCATCCAGACGGACTGTACTCCGTTTTCATTGAGCTCTCCCCATAATATACTCCCAGGTCATCCAGCCATTCCAGTTCTATATTGTTTTCTTTAATCCAGTTCTTTGCATCCCGGATCCCATAGGCCTTGGATGTGGTTTTTCCATCCTTTTCCGTCCATATCCTTGTATAAAAAGGAACGCTGTTGATCACCTTTTCCTTCGGAACTTCTTTCAGCGTATCTGCAATGCCCTTTTCTACATAGGGAAAGGATGCCACGGGACCTGCCTCGCCGCCGGCATAATGCTCATCATACCCCATAACGATCACATAATCTGCTACGATCCCCTGCTCTCTCCTGTTATAAAAGACGGTATATGCTGATGGCACATAGTTATCCACCGAAAGCACCAGCCCTTTTTCTGCAGGCCACAGACATTTCCCGGATAAACTGAACATAATGGGGACCGGCTTCTGCCTTCAGGCTTTCAAAGTCCAGATTGAAACCGTCAAACCCATAGGTATCTGCCTCTTTCATCAGATTTTCAATGAGTTTTCTGCGGTTAGAGGTCACAGACATAAGCTTCTTTGTATCCAGCTCTTTCACGCTCTCTTTAGTGCTCACATTTTCCACCATAGCCCATACCTTAAGCCCCATATCATGGGCCTGTTCCACATAATCCCTGCTGGCAAGAGAAGTGTAAGTACCGTCATTTCCAATCACATTAAACCAGGTGGGAACAATCACATTCATCCCCTCTGCCGTCTGTGCATATTCCTTAAGAGTGCTGTTTGCTTCCTTTCTGGTAACCTGATGGAATCCCAGACGCACCTTTTCATCCATGGAAATGCTTGTATAAACTGGCGCTTCAAACCGACCTTGAGGCGTGATCTCCTGTTCCTTTTCCAGACGCCGGTTCTGCACATATCCGATATAACCGTCTTCCGTTCTCACTTTAGACCATTTATCCATAGATTCCAGCACTTGAACCGTACTTTTTTCAGAAAGCTCTGTAATGATGTCGCTCTTGATTCCGCCCTTTACCCTGAGGATACTTTTTTTGCGGACCTGAGCGGTTTTTACAGTCCCCCATACCGTGTCTATAAATACACGTTTGATCTGGCTGGTATCAAAGGATTGTTGACGGATATCTGAATAATTCATGATCAGTCCCAACGACAGGTATGCTTCCCCTTCTTTTACCTTCAAAAGAGGCCCCTGTTCTCCCATATCGGACTCATCCGCGTATACAATTTCCTCCGGCAGCGCATATACCAGCAGCTTTTCCGTTTCATCCCAGTAAAACCGCTCATTCACATATTCGTTTACCCAGCTTATGGGCAGATATACCTGTCCATCTTCATAAATTCCTTTTTCTTCCTGAAGCTCATTATTTAAAAGGATCGCCACCTGACTGCCCTTTATATGAAATAACTCTGCCTTATCCGCCATCTCTTTTCCCGGCATATACCGTCTTCCGATCACAAAGCCTGCCGCTGCTCCCGCAATCAGAAGAAGGAGAAAAACCACCGCAAGAAGCGGGCCGAAACTGCGTCTTTTTCTTCTTCTGCTCCTCATTTTTTCCTCCGATCCTGTCTGTGCGCCCCAAAAGGCCCCGTCCGTATATCTGGTTTCTATTTTATCATAGAATCCCCGGAAAGAGGAGCAAAAAATATGTGCACGCAAAAATACCGCCGGTAAGCTGCTGCCTGCTTGCAGGCCGGGACGGTATCTTCTTGTCCCATACGGCAGCAGCTTCCGTCGGTATCTGAATATGTACAGGCTATTGCAGCCTCTTTTGTTATCTTCTGGTTTGTCCGGAATCTGTCAAGTATACTCGGTCAAAACGGATTTCCTTTAAGCTGCCCTGTTCTGAGCAGATAAAATCCCCCATGTAGAAACCTCCGTCCTCTCCCGTTTCAAAAATGCGGCTCCATTCTTCTTCCAGACATTCCATCCCATCTACCAGAACAGAAACTCCCTTATCTCTGAATCGCCTGAGACCATCCAGATAGTTCATTTGCTGTGTCCTGACTTCTCCAGATTCTTTACCATACATTATATAACCTCCTGCAGATGTTCCTTTCTTACAGTCTGGAGGCAAAACGTGACATATACTCCCTTTAAGAAAAAAACAACTGCTGATATTCTCTTTTGCAGCGGAAACCGGTTTTCTTCTGTACAGGCCGAATCATGGAAACCGTTTTCCAAACCACGCCATGGCTGTTTTATCTACCTGAAATACATCCTCTGAAAACGGAATTTTCTCTATCGGAATCGAAACTGCTTTTCTATCTCATATCTTATGGCCTTACTGCCAAAGGCAGCCATACAATTCCATCCTTTTCCCAGTTCTTCTTCCTCTGCAAGAAATTCCAAAAATGCTTCAAGCTTCCATTCTGACAGGGACGCTGTCAGAATCCGTATCTGGCACCGGAACCATTCTGCGCGTATTTCCTGTCTCACGGGGCCAAAATCGATCAGTATCTCTTCATATCCGGATCGGATACAGGATGCCAGAGCTTCTTTTTCTCCCTGTGGGTAATAATCTACCTCCAACAGCCGAAAAGCCCTGGCAGTCTGTCCATTTTTATCATCCAGACACAGGTGGACAAAATCACTATGGGAACTCCACTCCACCACCGCTGTCTTTTTCTGACAGCAGCTTGCCAGATAATTAGCGCTCCAAACTGCCAGATGAGTGGTTCCCACAGACCTTCCCGCCCCGCAGATACCGGTTATCCTTGGACTGCGCGTATTTACTGCCGGCGACTTTTTCCCCAGCATTTTCTCCTTCCCCTTCCATTTTCCCGGCAGGCAGGAAAAGAGAAATTTCCTTCCAGACAGCCTTAAAAAAACCTGCCGCCACCAAATCAGGATGAAACGGATCTTCATAATATGGACTGGCAAATACAGCTGCCCTTCTATACAGGCTCCCAGGCTTTTCTCCCCTCCTTTTTGTCCCGCGTTTTATCAGGATCAAGGGATATGGCTTCTGCAGCACCGGTTCCAGTCCGATCAGCTCCTCTGCCATCCTGTCTGTCAATCCCCTCTCCCACAGGCTCTGACAGACAATTCCAAGACAGACCCCGCCTTCTCTTTTTAAATCCTCTCCAGCGCTTCTCCAGTCTGTTCCAAAGTCCTTTAGTATAATATCAAAGTCCCGTTTCGGCTCCTCAAAACAGGCCGCCGGACCATACCAGGGCATGATATCAAGCCCCTTCATATTCAGGATCCCGTCCCTTCCGCTTCGAACTCCCCCCAGAGCCTTTGCAAGATTCCTTACAGCCCCTGTACGATTCCTTTCCTCATACAGCACGCGGACTCCATGGCTTTTTAGATAAATGCAAAGCCCCAGGGCCAGATGGGTCACACCTGCTCCGGGCCGGTTCCCCGTCAAGATGATCCTGTGAGATGATATCGACTTTTCTTCTGCTTTCCTCTGATCCCTTTTCAGACACCCCTTTGCCTGCTCTGCAGCCAAAAGCTGTCCCAGAGCTTTTCCTGTCTCCGCCGCAGTCTGATAACGCAGCTCCATATCCGGTTCCATGCATTTTCTGATCACCGCCTCCAAAGGTTCCCGCAGCATGAGTCCGTTTTCAGCGTCCGGCTTCAGGGTTCCCTTTACCATAAATCGAAGGACCGCACCAATGGCATAGATATCTGTCCGTTCATCTAACGGATGGTCTGAGGTATATTGCTCAGGCGCTGCACAGCCTTCTGTGCCGTATCGTACTCTGGCGGCATTGGCACTGATCCGATCCGCCGCATGATCAAAGTCAATGAGGCGCACCGTATCATTCCAGATGATCAGATTATTCGGTTGTAGATCTAAATGTAAAATGGGTTGATTGCAAGAATGATGTAAATATTCAACAAGAGAACAGATCTGCAGTCCATACCGAACTGCCAAATCTTCCTGAAGTGTACCCTGATCTTTTATCAGGGCATATAGAGAACAGCCTTCCAGATATTCTTCAATGAGATAAAAGTAATCTGCATCCTCCTCCAAGTCATAAACCAGCGGAATCCCCGGATGATCGAGATTCTTCAGCACCATGGCCTCCGCGCAGAAAGCAGCGTGATCCACCTTGTACTTGGGCACACATTTAACCGCCCGGTACTCATTCAGCCCCAGATGGCGGGCCTTCCAGACTGTACCTGTACGTCCTGAGCCTGCTTTTTGGATCAATTCATACTTACCAAACAGTATCTCCTTCTCTGTCTCCCCCTCCTTTCGTTACAATATCATCTCATGTGGAAATGTTACTCTATTTTTGTAACTTGTCTATGGTCGAGAGGATAACCACCGAAAAACAGTTGATATTTCCCCCTGTTATGTAGTATATTTATGTTGTAGAAGTTTACCCATTTTTAAATATATACAGAACAGGAAGTGATCCGATGAAGATAGAACGAATCAACGAAAATCAAATACGGTGTACGCTCACCAGCTTTGACTTGAGCGCCCGTAATATCAATATTGTCGAACTGGCTTACGGTACGGAAAAAGCAAAAAGCTGTTCCGCGAGATGATTCAGCGCGCTTCCAATGAAGTAGGTTTTGAAGCAGAGGATATTCCCTGATGGTAGAGGCCATTCCTCTTCTTCTGAAAGCATTATGCTGGTGATCACTAAGATAGAGGATCCCGAAGAGCTTGACACACGGTTTGCCCGGTTCTCTCCTGCTGCAGAAGAAACACAGGAAGAGATCCTGCCTGACCCAGCCGGAGAATTTTTAGAGGGAGCCGGTGATCTGGGACGCCTTCTTTCCCAGCATATGGCTGATATGACGGACAGCCCTCAGGTTCCTGCTGATAGTGAAACCGCTTCCACAAAACAGATCGGAAAACCGCTGAGGATCTTTCTATTTGAGGATCTGGATCGTGCAGCAGAAGCCGCAGCCGCTGTCGCTGATATCTGCACAGTCGCCAATGCACTTTATAAAAAGCCCGGAACACGCCAGTATTATCTGGTATTGGATCGCAGGGATTCAGATGAACACGGTTTCTCAAGAATATGCAACATACTGGCAGAATATGGCAAAAAACTGGCCGGAGATTCTGCAGGTGAAGCCTACTTTAAGGAACATTATGAAACCGTCATCCGGGAGGATGCGCTTAAAAAGCTGCAGCTGATCGGATAGCATATAGCCTGTACTCCACATATTCTTCAAAGGCAGCTTCCTGTTGGGAGCTGTCTTTTTCTTACCAATTTTTGTGAGATATCACCAATTTTTTAAGTTTTATTCTGTACTTATTGACATTGTATCTCCTGATTTTGATTGTTATAATTGTAACACATGCGGCGTCCGCTGCATAAGCATCGTTCTTTGACAAGATCATATCTATATAGCTGTCTAAAACATAGCTGGGTTTATGGTTTCCCTTTTACCGCCAGCAGTATACCAGTCATATAGTCAATGATGCACAGATGATTTTAAGGAGGTCAGTGATATGAAAACACTGCTTATCAAAAATGTAAAACATCTTGTAACATGTGACACAGATGACCGCGTACTGAATGGCGTAAATGTGTTGGTACAGGATGGAATCATTGTCCGGATCGGGCAGAAGGACATGACAGCGGATGATATGATCGACGCATCCCATATGGTGATGTATCCCGGTTTAATCAATACACACCATCATTTATATCAGACATTCAGTCGGAATTTACCTCAGGTACAGAACATGGAGCTGTTTCCATGGCTGAAAACTTTATACGAAATATGGAAAAATGTAAACGAGAACGTAGCATACTACAGCTCTCTTACAGGTATGGGCGAACTGCTTAAAAATGGCTGTACTACCTGTCTGGATCACCACTATGTATTCCCAAAGGGCCATAATAAGGGAATTCTGGACGCCCAGTTTGCAGCCGCCGACGCCCTGGCATCCGTTTCCACGCCACCAGAGGAAGCATGGATTTAAGCGTAAAGGATGGAGGGCTTCCTCCTGACAGCGTGGTTCAGACCGTGGATGAAATCCTCTCCGACTGCGAAGAGGCCGTAAAGAAGTTCCACGACCCGAACCCTTATGCCATGCATCAGGTAGCTCTGGTTCCCTGTTCTCCCTTCAGCGTATCCGGAGAGCTGCTACGCGAATCTGCAAAGCTGGCCCGCAGGCTGAAGGTACGCCTCCACACCCATCTGGCAGAGACGACGGATGAGGAAAATTTCACCTTAAGCCATTTTCATATGCGCCCTCTGGAATATATGGAAAGCCTGGGCTGGACAGGGGATGACGTATGGTATGCTCACGGAATTCATTTTACTGATGAAGAGCTTAAATATCTGACCCGAACCAAAACCGGAGTTGCCCACTGTCCGATTTCAAACATGAAGCTGTCCTCAGGCATTGCGAAGATTCCTCAGATGCTTGAACTGGGTGTTCCCGTAGGCCTTGCGGTAGACGGCTCCGCCAGCAATGACGGCTCCAACCTGCTGGAGGAAATGCGCGTGGCCTACCTTCTCCACCGCTTAAACAGCAGCAATCAGGCCCCCGGCGGATATGATATCTTAAAAATGGCAACTGCAGGCAGCGCCAGCCTTTTAGGCCGTGAAAAGTTGGGACGGATTGCTCCCGGTATGGCTGCCGACTTCTTCCTTGTTGACTTAAACCGGCTGGAGCTGGTGGGCGCTCAGTTTGACGTAACCTCCATGCTCTGCACCGTTGGTTTAAAGAGCAACGTGGATTATACGGTTGTAAATGGAAATGTTGTGGTGAAAGAAGGAAAGCTCACCGGAATGGATGAGGAGAAAATTACACGGGAAGCAAATGACCTTGTAACAGACTATCTCATTCAGCCATAAGCCGCGGTCCATAGAAAGAAGAGGAAATGTCCGGCGGAATGGAGATCATCATGCCAAAGGATCTGGATTAAACCGCATCTGCAGTGTATCCATGCACCCGGTCTGACCAGAGCTTAAGCCCCCAGCCCATAAGGGCCGTAAGGATCTGGGCTCCGGTCTGGCTCCACCAGACGCCCTTTAATCCCATCCAGGCCGGGAGCGCAGGAAGCAGAAGGGCTAAAAATATGGGTTCTCCATAAACGATCATATAGGAAAATCGGGTCTGTTCTGTGGCGTAAAAGCCGGCAGTTGTAACTCGCAGAAAGGCCAGAAACGGCACCGCCGCCAGAAATATATACAGATCCGTTCCAACTGCCAGAGATACGATTTCGGATGCTCCAAACAGAACTCCGATCCCGTTTCTGCACCAATACAAAAGCACTGCCAGCGCCACTCCCATGACGGCGGCGGCTGCATACGCCATGGTCCGCGTAATGCGGACCTCTTTTTTATTATCCTCGCCGTAAAAGCGGCTCATCAGAGGCTGACTCCCATCCCCCACCCCCTGAAGGATCAGATACATAATTGTGATCACATAGGCAATACAGGCATAGCAGGCCACACCTTCAGAACCTCCGTACTGAAGGGACGCCCGGTTCATAAGGAGCAGCGAAATCATCGGGCACATGGTAATTCCAAAGGGAGCCAGCCCGATCCGCCAAATGCTGAAAAAAACGGAAAGCGCCTGGCGCTGGATCCCCACCGGGATTTTCTGCCCTCTCATACAAAAAGGCCGCCTGCCATGGTGACGGCCTGTCCTGCCACAGAGGCCCAGGCCGCTCCCGCCATTCCAAGCCGTAAAACCCAGACAAAGAGATAATCTAAAAAAATATTAGTCACAAAACCGCCGATCATACAGTACATGGCCTGTACCGATTTTCCTGATTGCGGATCAGCGGTACAACGCCGGTTCCAAAGACCTGAAAAACAGAACCCAGAACAATAACGGACAGATATTCCCGTCCGGGCTTCATCAGCTCTCCATCTGCTCCCATAAGGGACAGCAGAGGGTCTGTTAAGGGAAATAAAATGACTGTAAGCAGAATGCCTGTAAGGGCAAGATAAAAAAAGACGCCCTTCATAAAATTCTCCGCCTCGCTGTCCCTCTTTTCTGCCAGACGAACGGAATACATAACCGCTCCTCCCATACCGGTCCCTGTACCCGCTGCCTGGATCAGGGCAGTGACCGGATATGCAATATTGATGGCCGAAAGTCCCGTATCTCCAATGCTGCGTCCTACGAAAAATCCGTCTACGATCGCATAGATCCCGGAGAGCGCAAAGGCAAATACGGCCGGAAACACACAGGCTGCAAAGGGTTTAAAACGCCCCATTTCTCCAAATACCTCCTATCGTAAAAATAAGACTGCCTTAAATGCCCCAAAAGCATCTTAAAGCAGCCCTATCCTGTCTCCGCATATGCAGACCTGTCTTACTTATCAGCAAGAATTTCATTCATCTGGGATACCAGGGTATCGCAGTCAATCCCATGTACCATGCAGGCCTCTTCCAGAGACTCAGCCTGAGAAGCCGGGCAGCCTAAGCAGTGCATGCCAGCGCCCATCAGCATCTGAGGGATCAGCTCATGCATCTGGATCAGCTCGCCGATGAGCATTGTCTTTTCAATCTTCATCTGTATTTTCCTCCTTATTATCTGTAATACTTTCATATTAAAAGTATTCTGCGCATTTTTATTCGCTTTTATCAGCATAATACATTTTGTTTTTTTTGGCAAGCCCTGTATTTTCCTGTATCATTTTTCAATTTTCTGGTATAGTATTGTTTGTCTAAAGTTATGTATTTTTTGGGATACAGTATACAATTTTATTGATTTGTTGCATTTGCAACAGATTTTTTCATGAAATTATAGTAGACTAACTTTATTCAAAGAGATACCCCAAAAAGTATCCCCAAATCACATTTTACAGGAGGAAACGTCCATGAGAACAGAATGGAACACATTTACACCAGGTGTATGGCAGCATGAAATCAATGTCCGCGACTTCATCCAGAAAAACTACACCCCTACGACGGCGATGACGCCTTCCTTGAAGGGCCTACAAAAAATACAGAGGCTCTCTGGAATCAGGTAATGGAGCTCTCTGCCAAAGAGCGTGAGGCCGGCGGCGTACTGGATATGGATACCAAGATCATTTCCACCATTACGTCTCATGGCCCCGGATACCTGGATAAAGATAAAGAAACCATTGTGGGCTTCCAGACAGACAAACCCTTTAAGCGGGCGCTGCAGCCTTACGGCGGTATCCGCATGGCAGTAAAGGCCTGCCAGGACAACGGCTATGAGGTAGACCCTGAAATCGTAGAGTTTTCACAAAGCACAGAAAAACCCACAATGCGGGCGTATTTGACGCCTACACCCCTGAGATGAGAGCCTGCCGTTCCAGCCACATCATCACCGGTCTTCCGGATGCCTACGGACGTGGACGCATTATCGGCGATTACCGCCGTGTAGCGCTTTACGGTGTAGATGCTCTGATCGAAGAGAAGAAAGAGGAAAAGGATTCTACCAGAACCATTATGTACTCTGATGTAATCCGTGAGCGGGAGGAGCTTTCCGAGCAGATCCGTGCACTTGAGGAATTAAAGGAGCTGGGACGCATCTACGGCTTTGATATTTCAAAGCCTGCAAAGGATGTAAAGGAAGCCATCCAGTGGCTGTACTTCGGCTATCTGGCAGCCGTAAAGGAGCAGAACGGCGCAGCTATGTCCCTGGGACGCACCTCAACCTTCTTAGATATCTATGCCGAGCGCGACTTAAAGGCAGGAACGTACACCGAGCAGGAAATCCAGGAGTTTGTAGACCACTTTATCATGAAGCTGCGTCTGGTGAAATTCGCCCGTACTCCTGAGTACAATGAACTGTTCTCCGGCGATCCTACCTGGGTAACTGAGTCCATCGGCGGCATCGGCCTGGACGGACGTCCTCTGGTAACAAAGATGTCCTTCCGCTACCTGCACACCTTAAAGAACCTGGGTACTGCGCCTGAGCCAAATCTGACCGTACTGTGGTCCACAAGGCTGCCTGAGGCATTTAAGCGCTTCTGCGCAAAAACCTCCATTGAGTCTTCCTCCATTCAGTATGAAAATGACGACCTCATGCGTGTAACGCATGGTGATGATTACGCAATCGCCTGCTGTGTTTCCAGTATGCGCGTGGGCAAAGAAATGCAGTTCTTCGGCGCAAGAGCTAACCTGGCAAAGTGTCTGCTCTATGCCATCAACGGCGGCGTAGACGAGATCTCCGGCAAGCAGATCGGACCTAAGTACCGCCCGTTACCAGCGAATACCTGGATTATGACGAGGTAATGGACAAGTATAAGGATATGATGAAATGGCTGGCAGGCGTTTATGTAAATGCCTTAAACATCATCCACTACAACCATGACCGCTACTGCTATGAACGCCTGCAGATGGCTCTTCATGACAAGAAGGTAACACGCTGGTTTGCAACCGGTATTGCCGGCCTGTCCGTTGTGGCTGACTCCTTTTCTGCCATCAAGTATGCAAAGGTAAAGACCGTCCGCAACGAAAAGGGCATTGTAACCGATTACATTGTAGAGGGAGATTTCCCGAAATATGGAAATAATGATGACCGGGTGGATCAGATTGCTTCTGACCTTGTACACACCTTTATGAGCTATATCAAGGGAAATCACACCTACAGAGGCGGTATCCCTACCACTTCCATTTTAACCATTACCTCCAATGTAGTTTATGGAAAGAATACCGGCTCTACTCCTGACGGAAGAAAGGCCGGACAGCCCTTTGCACCAGGCGCCAACCCTATGCACCACAGAGACAGCCACGGCGCAGTTGCTTCCCTGGCATCTGTAGCGAAGCTTCCATTCCGTGATGCGCAGGACGGTATTTCCAACACATTCTCCATTATTCCGGGAGCACTTGGAAAGGACGATCAGGTCTTCATGGGCGACCTGGAAGTAGAATTAAACGGCTGCGCCGGCTGTGAAGTGGGCGGAAACCTTTTTGAGGGTCTGGACACGGAAGCAGACAGCGAGGAAGCTTAAGCAGCATTTAACCAACTTTATTTTAGAAAGCGAGGACAATCACTATGGTAAAAGCAAGCGAGGCACAGATCGACAACCTGGTATCCCTGTTAGACGGATATGCCGCTGAGGGAGGACATCACTTAAATGTAAATGTATTTTCCAAAGAGACTCTTCTGGACGCTCAGGCTCATCCTGAAAAATATCCTCAGCTCACTGTGCGCGTTTCCGGCTATGCCGTAAACTTCAACAAGCTCACAAAGGCACAGCAGGACGAGGTTATTTCCAGAACCTTCCACGACGCTATTTAATCATATGATGACCGAACAGGCAGATGCATTCCGGCATCTGCCTGCGGCTTTTAAGAAACGGAGGTTTTCATTATGTCAGGACGGGTACATTCCATTGAAAGCTGCGGTACGGTAGACGGGCCGGGAATCCGCATGGTAGTATTTTTAAGCGGATGTCCCATGCGCTGCCTTTACTGCCATAATCCCGATACCTGTGATCCAAAGGGCGGCACTCTCACCTCAGTGGAGGAGCTTTTAGCCCAGTATGATAAAATGAAGCATTTCTATACCAAAGGCGGAATCACAGTCAGCGGCGGGGAACCCCTGATGCAGATCCGCTTTGTAACAGAGCTTTTTACAGAGGCAAAAAAAAGGGGCATCCACACCTGTCTGGACACCTCCGGCATCACCTTCCATCCGGAAAATCCGGCTGTCCTGGAGCAGTTTGACCGCCTGATGGCTGTAACCGATCTGGTGCTTTTAGATATCAAGCACATTGACCCGACGGAGCATGAAAAGCTCTGCAGCCAGCCCCAGCAGCCGGTGATGGCCTTTGAATCTTATCTTGAGGAAAAGAAAATCCCTGTATGGATCCGCCATGTAGTGGTTCCGGGAATCACTGACCAGGAGGAATATCTTCTAAGGCTTGGCCAATATCTGGGAATGCGTTCCAATATTAAGGCTCTGGACGTACTGCCCTATCACGATATGGGAAAGGTGAAATACAAAAATCTGGGAATCCCTATCCCCTTGAACATACTGCTCCTCTTTCAAAAGAAGCAGCTGCAAAAGCCCGCCAGATCATCCTGAAAGGAATGAGGGAAAGCCGGGGACTATAGGGGATTGCTTTCAAATTTGTACAATCCCCTGCCTTTCCGGCAGCATTTTCCTCTTGAATAATTAAGAGTTTTAGTATAGAATATAAGAACAATGTATACATTAAATAAAGGAGGTACTTTCATTATGGCACACGTAATTACTGACGCTTGCGTAAGCTGCGGAACCTGTGCTGGCGAATGTCCAGTAAATGCAATCTCTGAGGGAGACGGCAAGTACGTTATCGACGCTGACGCTTGCATCGACTGCGGAACTTGTGCAGCTGCTTGCCCAACAGGCGCTATCGAGGCTTAATTCAGCTACATAAAAGACCACTGCATATGCCAAAAGGCAGACGCGCAGTGGTCTTTTTTTGTTAAGGAGGATTCTTATGACACCTGTAAAACCCATCATCGGTATCACACCTTCACACAATACAGAAAATGACGACACCAGCCTCCGACCCACCTATCCCAGAGCAATCCGGGCAGCCGGCGGTCTGACGATCCTTCTTCCTCTGGAGGGCACCGACGAGGACTGGCGCCAGCTGGCCGCCATGTGTGACGGCTTTCTCTTTTCCGGCGGCCCGGATCTTCATCCCTTTTTATTTGGGGATGAAACACATTCTGCCTGCGGGAATGTATCTCCTGTCAGAGATTCCATGGAAATCCGCCTCCTTAAAGCTGCCATGGAGCTGAAAAAGCCCATTTTAGGTATCTGCCGGGGCATACAGCTTTTAAATGTGGCTCTTGGCGGAACCATTTACCAGGATATCCCAAGCCAGATGGAGCGGACCTTTCCTCTGGCCCACAAGCAGCCCTTTTACTATACCGTGCCGTCTCATCATGTGGATATAAAGGGAAGCCTTTTGTCAAAGGCTTCCGGCGGCCTGGAGCGTATTTCTGTCAACAGCCAGCATCATCAGGCCATTAAGAATGCTGCTCCGGGCCTTATACCTGTAGGCTGGGCTCCGGATGGAGTCATCGAGGCTGTAGAAAAGCCGGATTACCCCTTTTTTCTTGGGGTACAGTGGCATCCGGAATATCTCTGGCAGAATGACCCGGCGGCCATAGGGCTGTTCCGGCTTTTTGTAGAGGCCTGCAAAGCTTCATAGATCATTCTGCGTCTATGATCTCTCCTGCCATCTGGTAAAATTCCTCCGGCGTCATTTCCACATCAAAGCCCAGAAGAGTATAAAACTGTCCGTTGTCCTCCCAGGTAAGCGTCTGGGCTGTCTGGTCGATCACCCGGTCTGTACCGTATGAAATAACCAGCTCTCCGGCTGCCTCCTGGGCCTTCTCTTCTGCGCTTGGCTCATAATCCGGTGGAACCATACGGTAATGATCCTGGCTGTACTTTAAGGTAATCCCCTCATGCACGGCGGTCTGGTCGGGAGCATCGGATTCATCAAATAAATTGCCGTGTTCGATATTCAGGCTCAGATCCGCCATGTTTTCCTTTGAATACATCAGAGACAGATCCTGCTGCTCCTTTACCACATTTCCCTGCTCATCCTCTCCCCTGCTGTAAACAGGAGTACCATATGCAAAGCGGTATCCGTTTGAAAATGCCTCTGGCGCCTTTGTTTTAAGCCCCAGCTGCTCTTCCTTTTCTGCCAGCTGTCTGTATTCCGTGAAATCCTCCGCATGGCTGGAGGAGGATATGGCCGTTTTTACCTGCCCTGCCGCCACTGCGGTCATTGCTCCAACCAAACATACTGCTGCTACCAAAATAGCTGTTTTCCTTATATTCCATGTTTTTCTCATTGAACCTTCCTCCTCTATTCTCTGATAAACGCCTCTGCACATCCGTTCTGTCTGCTCTGGCCCGATCGCCAGCGTCTCTGCCTGTTCCTTCAATGCATTCCGGAGAAACGAATCCATTTTTTCATCTTCTCTGCCTGTCAGCTGCTTCATAAAAGTGCCTCCCTTCCCATGGCGCGCTCCTTTGTAAGCGCTGTCTTCAGATTTCTTTCTGGCTGTAAACAGTCGGGATTTTACAGTTCCTTCCAAACAGCCCGCCACTGCTGCAATCTCCCGTGTGGACATTCCATTATAATAATACAACACTAAAACAGTACGCTGTTTGACCGGAAGAGCTGCTATAGCTGCAAACAGTTCCTGCCTTCCGGAAGCATTTACTACATCATCCAGCACAGATCCATTTCCGGAAGTATCCTCAGAAAGCACCTCCTCTACAGGCTGTTCTCTCCTATTCCTTCTTCCCACCCGCCATGCTTCTCTGGTCATGGTTCGATAAAGCCATTTCCCTATATGCTCCGGATCCCGGATCCGCATCCGGTTGATCCAGCAGGCAGTAAATGTCTCCTGAACAATGTCCTCACTGTCTGCCCTGTTTCCTGCGATCAGATACGCTGCCCGCAGAAGGCCCGGATAAAAATGTCTCATCAACTCGTCAAATGCCTCCCGGTCTCCCGCCGCAACCCTGCATGCCAGGCTTTTGGCCCACTGCTCATCCATGGCCGTTCCTCCTTGTTTCTTGTTGAATCATTTTGTTGTCTTTTTGGGTGCACCTGTTATATAGAGGGGAATGAGGTGGTATAGGTTCATTTTTTTATTAAATGATTCCTCAGACGAAATTCTCTCCATACATTCTCAAAGAATAGGTCTGTCTTTGGAATCTCTCTTACAGGTCTCCACCAGGCATTACATTCCCTGTGATCCATGCACACCTCCTGTATCATTCCGGAATGTTCTCCCTGATCTAACCTGCATCGAAACAGCTCAGGAAGCTGCTCTAAGGGCTTTCTGCCCTCCGGATCTGTATACAGGGCAGATCCTCTGCTCTTTCCTCCATGCTCCATATAATCCAGCATAGCATACGTATAAGCCCTTTGCGCCAGCAAAAGCTCCCTGTAATGGAACAGAAGGCTACGCTGGCTCTTTAAGATAATTTTTAGTCCCTTCGGAAACTGTTTAAGCTCCTCTTCAATTTCCTTATACCGCTTCAGAAGACTGTCCCGGCTACGGATCATGCCTCCGGAAGCACTCATCTCCTTTTGTGCGTGAATCCATGCCTCCTCCAGAGATTCTTCTCCACTGCTATGCTCCATTGTCTCCAAAAACATTTCTGCTTCCCTTAACAACTCCTTTTCTGTTTCAGTCTCTCTCTCCCATTTGTCAGATTTTTCGTATGTTTGCCGGCATCTTTGCAGGATTCTCTGTGAAGCTCTCAAAGCACCTGTCTGGCCTGCATTTAAAGCGCTTCCTCCTGGTCTTTTTATACCATGAGTTCCACTGGCCTCTCCTACCGCAAAAAGATTCCTCACGTCGGTTTCCCACCAACAGTCTACTGACAAGCCGCCATTATTATGCTGGGCACAAACTGCAATCTCCAAAGGCTGCTCTTTTAGATCAATTCCATGCTCTTTATAAAATTCTGCTGCCTGAGGATTCATGATTTTCAACCGTTCAAATGGGGTTCCTTTGTCCGCCCCTGCCTGCTTCAGATAATCATACGCTTCCTTTGAAAGCTTCTGGAAGCAGATTTCTTCATTCCCTGTATTTCTTCTGAAATCCAGATATACCCGCCTTCCAAAAAGAACCGTTTCCTGATATACCAGAAGATCAATAACAGAAGATCCATTCCAAATCCTGTCCGTATCAAAAGGCCACTGATATCCCTTTAAAAATATAGCTGACATCATGTCTTCTCGTGTGGAAAAAATGGAAGCAGAAATTCCCTTTCATCAGTACCATCTTCTGCAGCAGACATAACTACAGGGAGTGCCTGCATATAAGTGCCACATTCCAACGGGGATATCTGGATGCAATCCCATACTGCCATTCCGTCAGATTTTTCCCCTTTACTCCTGCTTCCAGAGCCAGTCCATTTGCACCTGACTGTGATTCCGGATATACAATGTCAAAATACAGCCTTCCCGGTCCCCCCGTAGCCAAAATACCGTTTTCACACCAAATCAGACGGTATTCATCTGTCTCCGTATCCAGGCATAAAAAGCCATATATTTTTTCATTTTTTACTAAAAGGCGTATGATCTGCAAATGATCATATATGACAATTCCCAGCCTGTCCGCCTTTTCCTCAAGCCGTTCTGTCATCAGCCGTGAGGTATAGGGGCCTGCGCTGGTTCCTCTCCTTCGAAATCATGGTCTGTTTTATACCCCGCACTCTCACCAAAAGACTCTCCGGAAATGGCACCCCCATCTCTACCAGAGAATAAAAACCTCTGGCAGATAAAGCAGCCTCACAGAGAGCTGTATCCCCATCCACACATCCGCCTTCAAAAAGATCCTGAGCCATGTTTGCCACTGAATCCATCTGATCCCCTGCAAGAGAAATTTTATAGTACGTCTGTTTATCGGAGCCTGTATTCCGGGAAGTACCTGCTTTCCGATTCTCTGTAATCAATACCACATCCCGTTCTCCTCCCTCAAAAAGCCGGATTGCTGTCTGAAACCCTGCTGCTCCCAGAACCTGCTACTACGTGACGGACTCTCTCTGTTTGGATCTCCATCCGCTTCTCTCCTTTCCTCAAAAAGCCCCTGCCGCACTGGATTGAATGCAGCAGAGGATCTTTTACCTTCTCTGTTAATCCCAGTAAATTGTAGCCCCTCTGTGAGCGGAGGTACAATTTTTCTTATAGTTTTTCAGCCAGCCGCCTGCTGCCTTTTCTATGGGCTTCCAGCCCTTTTTTCTCTCTTCTAATTCTTCCTCACTGATATCTGCAGTAAGTGTTCTGGATGGAATATCAATGTGAATCCGGTCGCCGTTCCTGATAAAAGCAATGTTTCCTCCTTCATAGGCCTCCGGACTCACATGTCCAATTGCCAGACCTCCTGTTGCTCCGGAAAATCTTCCATCTGATACCAGAGCCACCTTTTCTCAAGCCCTTTTCCCAGAATAGCAGCCATAAATGTTTCCATATGAGGCATTCCAGGGCTTCCTTTTGGCCCTTCATAGCGGATAATTACCACCTCTCCGGCCTTTATCTCATCTTTAAGAGCTGCCTGCCATGCTTCATCCTGAGAGTCATAACATCTGGCTGTCCCTTCAAAGGAAACTGCGCTGTCTGCCACTGCACTGAATTTGACAATCGCACTGTCTGTACCAATATTTCCATGAAGTACTGCCAGGCCGCCCTGATGGCTGATCGGATCATCTACCCTATGGATAACCTCTGTATCATTGTTATCTGAAAGCTCTGCCTTCTGTGCAATCGTCCCAAAAATTCCATCTGAACTTCCATCAAACTTTTCTGTCTTTAAAAGCTCCTTAACTACAGCTCCCAGCCCGCCTGCACGGTCAAATTCCTCCATTGTATAAGTAGGATGATTGGGGTAAATGGTACTGATTAAAGGTATTTCCCGGCTGATCTGGTCAAAGGTTTCCGGCGTTATCTCAATTCCTGCCTGACGGGCCAGAGCCGGAATATGGAGAAGGCTGTTTGTAGAGCCTCCGGTTGCCATCATATATCTGACCGCATTTTTAAAGCTCTCCTCTGTAATAAAGTCAGAGGGGATTTTTTCTGCCTTTACCGCATCCATGAGCTGCTTTGCAGCCTCTCTTGCCATGTGACGCCATTCTTCGCTCTGGCTTCTCACGCTGGCATTTCCATGGGGCGAAAATCCCAAAATCTCTGCCATAGCACACATGGTATTGGCTGTTCCCATAAAAGGGCAGGCGCCCGGAGTAGGACAGGCATGACGCACTACATTTTTATACTCCTCTTTTGTAATCTTTCCTTCTACATAGGCTGCATATGCCTGTTTGGTATGTGTTAAAGTAAGCATATGCTCCTTGTATCTTCCGCAGCCATATATCCGCCGGTAAACATAACCGTAGGAATATTCACCCTGAGGGCTCCCATCAGCATACCTGGCACTACCTTGTCACAGGTGGCCATTAGAACCATACCCTCCAGCATATTCAGCTCTGCAACTGTCTCAACCTCGCTGGATACCAGGTCTCTTGCCGGAAGAGTATAGCGGTCTCCTGGCGTATTGGAACAAATACCATCGCAAACTCCGCTTACAGGCAATTCAAGAGCGAGTCCTCCTGCTTTATAAATCTCCTCCTTCATTTCCTGGATGACGCTTTTATCAAAAGGGAAATGACCCGGATTCATCTCATTCCACGAATTGATCAGCCCAATCACCGGACGTTTGGCATCCTCTTCCGATATGCCCATTGCATATAAAAGAGTATTTCGATGGTCTAAGGATTCTTCATTCCATTGTCTAATCATAGCTCCTCCTTTTCGGACAGGATTAATGCATCAGTAAGTTAGGCAGGGTCATGGAGAATGCGGGAACATAGGTAACGAGGATTAAGGCTACAACCATTACTGCATAGTACGGAAGCAGTGACTTCGTTACCTTTTCTACCGATATTCCTCCAACCGCACAGCTTGCAAACAGAGTGGTTCCTACCGGCGGTGTCAGAGAACCGATTGCCAGATTCATCATTACTACAATACCAAACTGAACCGGATCCATACCCAGTGCTTCTACTACCGGAAGCAGGATAGGAGTCATAATCAGGATCAGCGGTGCTACGTCCATGAAACAGCCTAGAACCAGCAGCAGGATATTAATCAGAATCAATACCACATAGCGGTTATCGGAAATAGTCAGCAGAAGCTGGGTAATCTTTGCAGGCACCTGCATAAGGCTCATAAGATAGCAGAATGCATTCGCCGCAGCAATGATACTCAAAATCATAGCCAGTGTTGCAAGAGATTTCTTTGCAATTCCCCAGATATCCTTAATTTTAATACTCTTATACACAAATAATGTAATAATCAGTGCATAAACACAGGCAATTGCCGCACTTTCTGTTGTAGTAAAAATACCTGTACATACACCCAGCATAATAATAACGATTGTCATTACGCCAAGGAAACCGTCCCGCATGATCTTAAGAGCTTCACGGAAGGTATACTTTGGCCCTCTGGGATAGCCTCGCTTAACTGTTGTTCTTGCAACCAGAAGACACATTGCCCCGCAGAGCACCAGACCCGGTCCGATACCAGCAAGGAACAGCCTGCCTGTTGAAAGTCCTCCTGCCGCCATGCCATAGATAATCATATTATGGCTGGGAGGAATAATCAGAGCCTGAGTAGCCGTTGCAGCCGTGGTTGCAACAGAGAAATCTCTGTCATAACCGCTTCTTGTCATCATGCCAATCTCAATGGGTCCCAAAGAGGATACATCCGCTGTAGGCGAACCAGATATACCGCCAAAAAATGTAGACGCAATTACGTTTACATAGGCAAGTCCGCCTCTGAAACGGCCTACCATTACATTTGCCACCTCTACCAGATGATCGGAAATACCTCCTGCCGACATAATATCTCCGGCAAAGATAAAGAACGGAATTGCCAGGAATGAGAAGGACTGTACGCCATCACCCAGACGCAGGAAAATTGTAGATACATATTTAGGTCCAAGGTAAAGGGCAGTAATAACACAGGCTCCCAGCATACTGAAGGTTACAGGTACACGCATAATCATAAAGATCATAAACGTTGTAAAAAGAATAATCATAGCAATTGTATTTGAATCCATCTTGTAAAGCCCCCCTTTCCCTATGATAAGCTTTCATCTGTGACTGGCGGATTTAAGAAATCCTCTGTTGACTTTGTAGGAAACATCCCAAAAAACTTTGCAATGGTCATAACCAGACATAAAACACCGCTGATAACGGTAATCATGTATAAATACTTTCTTGGAAGTCCCGTAATTGTGAATTTTGAGTTTGTTTTTTCTACCAGATAAAATCCATAGCGTATCATACATAAAGATACAATCGTAAGCACCACATTACTGAAATACACTAAAAATACCTTGAATTTTCTGGGAAAATATTTTGCAAATGCCTCAATACGAATATGAAGGTCATCCTTCACACCAATAGGAAGCAAAAGGAACATCATTGTATCCAAAAGGATCAGCATTACCTCTTCACACCATTTGATGTTGCTTCCCAATGCCCGGAAAATAACCTGGGCAGTTACGGTACACACCATGAAAATCAAAACGATACGGCAAATGATCTCTACCAGGGAAAATACGGCTGAGATCACGCTCTCTATTTTCTCTTTCATCTTCAATCCCCTATTTTTAATGGTAAGAATCACTTCAGATCTTCATTTATCATGTTTAACAGAGTTTCATATTTGCCAGCGTATTCCTCATAGATCGGATCCATAGCTGCTCTAAAAGAATCGAGAACTGCATCATCCGGCTGAACAACGGTTGCTCCGCCTTCCTCCAGCTTCTTCAAAGCCTCTTCTACAGAAGCGTCCCAAATCTCCCTGTCATACTCTGTTGCAGCTGCCATTGCTTCTCTTACAATGGTCTGATCCTCTTCGCTTAAGGAATTCCACAGATCCAGGTTCATGCAGATTACGTCCATGGTGGTTGTATGATTATCCAGCAACACATATGGAGCTACCTCATATAAGCTGTCGGATAAAATGATATTTGGATTATTTTCTCCGCCCTTACATACGCCGGTCTGCAGTGCGCTGTATACCTCATTGGCAGCTACATTTACCGGATTTGCACCCAGGCAGTCAATCATGGAGTTCATCAGCTGGTTGTTCTGTACACGAATGGCCTTTCCTTTAAAATCTTCAATGGTTTTAATTTCTTCAGTGGTATAGAAGCAGCGGCTTCCACAGTCTGTAAATCCAATACCCTGAATACTGTAATCATTTAAGCCATTTAATACGTACTCTCCGGTTTCTCCCTCCAGCACCTTCCACATCTCTGTGTTATTCTTGAACAGGAATGGAAGCAGGAATACCTGGGTTTCATCATACAAGCCGCTTAAGGTTCCGATGGACAGCTTTGCTACATCTACGGTACCTGTCTGCAACTGCTCCATATAGGAAATCTCATCTCCCAGAATAGAGGATTCGTAAATATCAACTGCAATACGTCCCTCACTTCTCTCATACATCTCATCTGCAAACCGAATCAGTGCTTTTGTAGTAGGATAATCTCTTGCTGCATCTGTCGCCAGCTTCCAGGTCATCTCAGATCCTGTCTTTTTCTCTCCTGCGTCTGCTGCGGCTTCCTCTCCGGCTGTTGTCTCTTCCTTTGGTGCTGCTGTGGTAATCTTTGCATCTTCTCCGCAGGCGGTAAGGCTTGCTGTCATTGCTGCTGCCAGTGCAATTGCTAATAATTTCTTCATGTTCTCTCTTCCTCCCTATAATTAATAATTCATCAGCTCTTTAATCTTTGCTCCTAAAGCATCAACCATTTCCTGATACTCTGCTTCCTCTAAAACAACCTTTCCCTGTGTATCATCAAAGGGACTTCCCCAGTCTGCCCCGTTCTGGTACTTGGGAACCACATGGATGTGAACATGAGGAACCAGGTCTCCAAAGGTTGCATAATTGATTTTATCTGGATGATACAGTTCAAAAATTGCTTTTGCTACTGCTGCGGTCTCTGCAAAATATCCATTCCGTTCCTCTGTATCCATCTGAAAATACTCTGTCTTATGATCATTTAATTTGACTACACATCTGCCACGGTATTTCTGATTGCGGTTTAAATATACGGTTGAATACTTAAGCCTGCATATCTCAATCATCAGACTCTTTCGCTTTTCCCCGTCCTCACAATAGAAACATTCACTCATAATATTCTCCTTTCTTAAAACCAACATTTTGTAAGATTTGTTTATATCAATAAGTATACATATCGTTTGCCATATTGTCAATATAAAAGACAACAGTTTGACAAATTTTTTCCATTGTTTTATTCATTTCTTTAATTTATGCCCCTGCTCCTACATGTATTTTGTTATTTTTTGTATACATTTCCTTCTATATATGTATGTCTGTGTTTTTATATTGTTGACTTTTATTTTATAAAAAGGTTGATTACAATGTTGACTTTTTATTTTTTTCATGTATACTAAGAAGTGAAGCAGATAAACAAACATAAAGCTTATCATCCAAGGAGGTATTTATTTTATGAAGTTTCCAGAAAATTTTGAAATGGTATTTAACAGACGTCTTATCTTTGGAAAAAATAAGATTCAGGAAATTCCCGGAATCTTAAACTGGTATAATAAAAAGAAGGTTCTTTTTGTAACCTTCAGTTCTCAGTTTTCGACTTATAATGAGCTTTCTGAACTGCTTAAGGCTTCCGGTCTGGAGGTAGTTCCCTATGAAGTAAAAACAGAACCATCCTTACAGACCATTGACCATGGCCGTGATATCTATATGGAAGAAAATTGTGACTGTACCATCGCTTTAGGCGGCGGAAGTGTAATTGATGCTGCCAAAGTAATCGGTATGCTGGCAGTAAACGGCGGAGACACTGAGGATTATCAGATGAGAGGAAGAGCTGTTACCGTTGAACCGCCTCTGTTTATTGCTATCCCCACAACTTCCGGTACCGGTGCAGAAGCAACTAAAACAAGCGTTGTCATCAACAATAACAACCATCTGAAAAAAAGCCTTTATCACAATACAATGATCGCAGATGTGGTTGTACTGGATCCCGCACTAACACTGACACTGCCTCCGGCAATCACAGCAGCTACAGGAATGGATGCTTTGAGCCATGCCATCGAATCATTTGTTTCATTAAATGCTACTCCTCTTACCGAGATGTACGGCTTAAAGGCCATTGAACTGGTGAATGAAAATCTGGAAAAGGCATATTCCAATCCGGATGATGTTGATGCCAGAGCCGGTATGATGCTGGCAAGCTATCTGGGAGGCTGTGCAATTACAGCCGGTATCGGTATCGCCCACATTATGGCACAGCCTTTGGGCGGTGAATATGGTATTCCCCATGGTGACGCCTGCTCCATTTTCCTGCCTGCATCCATCCGTCTGAACAGCGAATATGCAGAAGAGAAATATGTAAAATTTCCCATGCAATGGGAGTTGGAACAGCAGCCTGTCTAATAAGGAAAACATTGAACATCTCCTTGACCGGATCAAGCAGCTGCAGAAGGCAATCCATGCTCCGTCCTGCTTAAAGCCCTATATGAAGGAAGAACCGGAAATGGATTACCTGATTGATGTAATCAAACGGACAACCGGACATATTACCTGCAATCCAAAGCCATTAACAGAAGAACTGATGAAGGAAGCCTATGAAATGGCTATGAAAGAAGACTAACAGCAATACGGCAGAAGAAAATCCAGTTGTGAAGCCATTTAATATATGTTAGACTAAAAATATCAACAAAAGTATCAACCAATTCGTAAATGTTGGTAGAAATCAGGTAGGTTTATGAGCAAAGAAAAATTTCGCTATACAGCTATATATGATGATCTGAGGCAGTCTATCATGGATGGTACCTATGAAGAGAATTCTCTTCTGCCCACTGAGCAGAGTCTTTCCATGCATTATGACGTAAACAGAAGCACCTTAAGAAAAGCCATGCAGCTGCTGGCTGATGAAGGCTTAATTGAAAAAAAACCGGGCAAAGGCACTATTGTGCTGAGTCGGCAGTCAGAAGGCTCTGAGTCTTCCGAGGTCATATCCAATAAAAACATTGGCTTTCTTCTTCCCAGAGGAAATCTGATCACAGAACCCTTTTACTCTACATTGTTCAGTCTTCTGGAGCAGAACTTTCAGCCGAAGGGCTGCTCCCTCATCTATACCACTCTGGATGATGAGGATGATATGGCAGCCAAAATCGCCCCTCTGGGACTGTCCGGGATTGTCTTTGTAAGCAACGTTTCCCGCCGCCATATCCGTCTGGCAGTGGAAAATAAAATTCCCTCTGTACTGGTTAACAGCTGTTCCCCGGAACTGCCTTCTATTCTTTCAGATAACGTACAGGGTGCTTACCTGGCAGGACGCCATCTGATCGAAAACGGCCATCAGCGTGTGGCAGTATTAGCTGGAGTGCGAAGCTATATTTCCAACCAGGAGCGTATGGAAGGAGTTAAACGGGCATTTACCGAGGCCGGTACTCCCTTGCAGCCGGAGCTGATCCTGGAAACCGATTCCTGGCTGTATGAAGCAGCCGAGAACCTGTTTACAGACTTTGTAGCAACTCACAGGAACTCTCTCCCCACTGCTGTTTTTGCCTTTAATGACCGGCTGGCTACCGGCGCAGTAAATGCCATCCGCAAATCCGGTCTTTCTGTGCCGGAAGATATCAGTGTGATCGGCTACGATAATCTGGGCTATTTTAACAGCATCTCTCCTAAAATGGCCACGGTTGAAACCCATATTGATATTATTGCAGAAGCCACTGTATCGCAGATTATGTGGCAGTTAAATGGCGGCCGCTGTATGGGAATCCGAACATTAGCCCCCTGTAGAAGTTGTGGAGGGAGAAACCGTTCTGCCTTGTCATACGCCATAATCCCAATTATCAGATGTAAAACTATTTCAGACAAAGGAAACACCCTGAAGACCATGTATCATCGCCTCCAGGGTGTTTGATTTATCTTGGGCAAATAACTTTATCCCCACTCCCCAACCATCTCTCTCATCTGTCTGACCGTTCCTTCAATATCCTCTGCCCCAAAGATCCCGGACACTACAGCCGCTCCGGCTGCCCCGCTGCCTTTAAGCTTTCCAATATTTTCCAGGCAGATCCCCCCGATTGCCACAACCGGGATGGAAACGGATCGGCAGATCTCTCCCAACCGCTCCATAGTCATAGGAAGGGCGTCGGCTTTGGTGGAGGTGCCGAATACGGCTCCACTTCCCAAATAATCTGCTCCCTGCTCCTGAGCTTTCAGGGCCTGCTCCACTGTTTTCGCTGTAACGCCCAGAATCTTATCCGGCCCAAGGAGCGCTCTGGCCTGTGCGGCATCCATGTCATTCTGTCCCACATGGACGCCGTCAGCACCGCACAGAAGAGCCAGCTTTATATTATCATCAATGATCAGAGGGACCTTGTACCGCTCCGTGAGAGCCCGCAGGCTTCGAGCCTCCTCCAGATAATCCTGCACCGTATCATTCGTCAGGCCCTTTTCCCTCATCTGCACCATGGTAGCTCCGCCCTTTAACGCAGCCTCTACCTGCTCGCACAAGCTCATTTTCCCGGTCCAGGCCCGGTCTGTCACTGCGTAAACCATAAGCTGCCTTCTGTCAAATTTCATATCTGATTTCCCTCATTCTCTCTTAAATCACTCATCAAAAATGCTTACAATTTCTCCGTCTAAAATCCGGTTCATATTTCACTGCACAGAAATTGCCGCAACATGGAACAGGTATCCTCTTTTTCCGGCTTTGCAGACGCCCGGTAATTTCTGGCCTTTTCCGGATCAATGGAAAGCTCAAAGCGTCTTTTCCCAGTCCAGCTTCTTTCTGGCAAGACTCATCTGGCGATCCCAGTCTGCAGCGCCTTTGATTCCCTTTGCAATATCCGCCGCATGGGCTGCGATTCTGGAAGCGATGATTCCCTCCTTTACATCATTCAGATCCGGAAGCCGCAGGTGCTCCGCCGGCGTCACATAGCACAAAAAGGAAGCTCCGCTTGAGGCTGCAATCGCCCCGCCGATGGCCGCAGTAATATGGTCATATCCGGGAGCCACATCCGTTACCAGAGGACCAGCACATAGAAGGGAGCGCCCTTGCAGATGGTCTGCTGGATCTTCATATTGGCCTCAATCTGGCTTTAAGGGCATATGGCCCGGCCCCTCAACGATTACCTGTACATCCTTTTCCCAGGCCCGGCGGG
>SCPO01000264.1_pt1 | contig 74307 bp, 92 predicted proteins | sample 6106821 | NCBI WGS metagenome assembly SCPO01 (sample SAMN10720448, study PRJNA508395) | human gut metagenome | isolation source: Participant 2 stool, 0 month | host: Homo sapiens | collected 2017
ATGATGATATTACTGTTAAACAAAACGGTATTGATATTCCTGTAAACCTGAAATATACCATTGGCTTGGGAAGTCTGGCGGGTATTTATCTGGCTGCAGGTCCTGACTTTTATTTCGATTTTGAAAAGAAATCGGGAATTGATAAGAAGAAAGCTGAAGTAGGTATCAATGTGGGTGCCGGTTTGAAGTTGCTGAACCATTTGCAGGTGGGTGCTAATTACAATATCCCATTGGGTAATACTGCTGATATTGAAGGAACAAATGCTTCTTATAAGACTAAGACTTGGCAAGTATCTGTGGCCTATATTTTTTAAGTAGTCTATCACTTTACATAGTATATGAAAAAGAGTTTCCGATAACCGGAAACTCTTTTTTGTTTGGGATTGTCCTGTTGCGCTCTCGAATATATTTCTTCCAATTCTCGTATGAAGTAGAGTTTTCTTTTTAAGTGTTCTCTCTCCCTTCTTTTAAATCCCCATTTTTTTATTGTATTTTTGTAGCTGCAATGAAAAAGTATGTAGATGTCATATTACCGCTTCCGCTTCCGAAGAGTTTTACTTACTCTTTGCCGGATGAATGTGCGGAAGATGTGAAGATAGGCTGCCGTGTGGTAGTTCCTTTCGGGCGGAAGAAGTTTTATACGGCTATCGTCCTTAACGTTCATTATTGTGCTCCAACGGAGTACGAAGTGAAAGATATATCTGCATTGCTGGATGCTTCTCCCATTCTGTTACCCGCTCAATTCAAATTTTGGGAGTGGATAGCTGATTATTATCTCTGTACACAAGGCGATGTCTATAAAGCGGCACTTCCCTCCGGCCTGAAACTGGAGAGTGAAACGATCGTTGAATATAATCCTGATTTTGAAGCGGATGCGCCATTGCCGGAACGTGAGCAACGTATTTTGGATTTACTTGCCGTAGATTCGCAACAGTGCGTCACTAAACTGGAGAAGGACAGTGGTATCAAAAATATTCTTACGGTCATCAAGTCTTTGCTCGATAAAGAAGCGATTTTCGTAAAGGAGGAGTTGAGGCGTACTTATAAACCTAAAACAGAGGCACGGGTTCGGCTTGCGGGTACAGCGGATGAAAAGCGGCTTCATATCCTGTTTGATATTCTGTCTCGTGCTCCGAAGCAGTTGGCATTACTCATGAAGTATGTGGAGTGTTCCGGCGTTTTAGGAGCGGGAACTCCGAAAGAAGTCTCCAAGAAAGAACTGTTGCAGCGGACTAATGTGGCTCCTTCTGTATTGAATGGATTGGTGGATAAGAAGATTTTTGAAATCTACTACCATGAAATCGGGCGGTTGGATAAGCAGGAGAAGGAGATTGTCGAATTAAATCCTTTGAATGAGTTTCAACAGCGTGCATTTGATGAAGTCGTGCAGTCTTTTCAGGAGAAAAATGTCTGTCTGCTTCATGGGGTAACGTCCAGTGGTAAGACTGAAATTTATATCCATCTGATAGAAGAAGCGATTCGTCAGGGAAAGCAGGTGTTATATTTGTTGCCGGAAATTGCATTGACCACTCAAATCACGGAGCGTTTGCAACGGGTCTTCGGTGCTCGTCTGGGTATCTATCATTCTAAGTTCCCTGATGCCGAACGGGTTGAAATATGGCGGAAGCAACTGGGAGAGAACGGGTATGATATTATTCTGGGTGTTCGTTCTTCTATTTTCCTGCCTTTCCGAAATCTGGGATTGGTGATTGTGGACGAAGAGCACGAAAATACGTATAAGCAACAAGATCCCGCTCCCCGCTATCATGCGCGTAGCGCGGCTATTGTACTGGCCGCCATGTACGGAGCTAAAACCCTGTTGGGTACGGCCACTCCCTCTATCGAGTCATGGCAGAATGCAAGAGAGGGAAAATATGGTTTCGTACAACTGAAAGAACGATATAAAGAAATCCAGTTGCCGGAGATTATTCCGGTGGATATCAAGGAACTGCATCGCAAAAAGCGGATGGTCGGACAATTCTCGCCACTTCTGATACAACATATGAAAGAGGCTTTGGAACAGAAAGAACAAGTGATTCTTTTTCAGAACCGTCGTGGGTTTGCTCCGATGGTGGAGTGTCGTACCTGTGGTTGGGTGCCTAAGTGTAAGAATTGCGATGTAAGCCTTACCTATCATAAAGGAATTAATCAATTAACCTGTCACTACTGCGGTTATACGTATCAACTGCCGAAATCCTGTCCTGCCTGCGAGGGAACAGAACTGGTGAACCGTGGTTTCGGTACGGAAAAGATTGAAGATGACATCAAAATCCTTTTCCCGGAAGCTGCCGTAGCCCGGATGGACTTGGATACTACACGTACCCGCTCGGCTTATGAGAAGATTATTGCAGACTTTGAGCAGGGAAAGACGGACATATTGATTGGTACGCAAATGGTATCAAAAGGGTTGGATTTCGATCATGTCAGTATAGTAGGTATATTGAATGCTGATACCATGTTGAATTATCCTGATTTCCGTTCCTATGAACGTGCTTTTCAGTTGATGGCACAAGTAGCGGGACGTGCCGGACGTAAGAACAAACGCGGACGGGTGGTATTGCAAACCAAGAGTATCGATCATCCTATCATTCATCAGGTCATTGCCAATGATTATGAAGATATGGTAGGCGGACAATTGGTGGAACGTCAGATGTTCCATTATCCTCCCTATTACCGGCTGGTATATGTTTATCTGAAAAATCATAATGAAGCGTTGCTGGATCAGATGGCGGCAGTGATGGCGAATAAGTTGCGGGCTGTATTTGGCAATCGGGTATTAGGTCCGGATAAACCTCCTGTTGCCCGTATCCAGACTTTGTTTATCAAAAAGATCGTCGTCAAGATTGAGCAGAATGCCCCGATGGGACGTGCACGGGAATTGTTGTTACGTATCCAGCGCGAGATGTTGGCGGACGAACGCTATAAATCTTTGATTGTGTATTATGATGTAGACCCTATGTGATTTAATAATTTTCCCCCATATAATAACCTTTAATCATTTAATTAACTAACCATGAAACGACTTACTATTTTTTCTCTGACTTGTCTCTTTAGCGTGGGTGCAGTTTTTGCCCAGCAGGGAGTAACTCAATGTGGTGTTCCGACAGGACAACCGAAGTTCCCTTTACTGACTTATCAGGAGTTGCCTGATCCTACTGCACCTTCTGATAAAGAGTGGGCAGCGGTGACTTCCACTCAAGTCTCTTGGGGTACAACAGATACCCGGTATGCGAAACATCAACTCCCGCAGTTGAAGAAACAACAGACTGTTTCCCTGAAAGGCTGGCGTGGCGAACGTGTGAACGCGCAAGCTGTTGTGTGGACAGGCGTAGAACTGAAAGACCTGAATTTCAGCTTTGGTGATTTTAAAGACAAAAAGGGAAATGTTCTTCCCAAAGATGCATTTACAGGTGGTTTTGTCCGTTATGTGATGACGGATGAATTGAATAAGGATGGGAGAGGTGCCTGCGGACACCGGAAGTCCATAGATTATGATTCATTATTGGTGGCCGATCCTATTGATACCAACCTGAAAACGATGGCTTTGCCCGCTCACACTGTTCAACCGGTTTGGGTGCAGTGCTGGATTCCTCAATCGGCTACTCCCGGAACTTATCAAGGGGAGTTGTTAATCAATGACGGCTCGCGTTTATTGCAACGCCTGAATCTCGAAATTACCGTTTCTTCCCGTGAACTTCCTCAACCTTCGGAATGGGCTTATCACTTGGATTTATGGCAAAGTCCTTATGCAGTGGCACGTTATTATCAGGTTCCTTTATGGAGCCAGGAGCATTTTGACGCTATGCGTCCTTTGATGAAAATGTTGGCAGATGCCGGACAGAAGATTATCACAGCCACTTTGACACATAAACCCTGGAACGGTCAGACTGAAGATTATTTCGAGACGATGGTCACCTGGATGAAACGGGCAGATGGAACATGGGCTTTTGATTATACTATCTTCGACCGTTGGGTGGAATTTATGATGAGTGTAGGCATTGATAAACAGATTAATTGTTACTCAATGGTTCCATGGGAATTGTCATTCCAATACTACGATCAGGCAACCAACTCTCTGCAATTCGTGAAAACTGCACCGGGTGATGCGGCTTATGAAGAAATGTGGGGAGCGATGCTTACTTCTTTCTCCAAGCATCTGAGAGAAAAAGGATGGTTTGATATTTGTGCTATTGCAATGGACGAACGTCCGATGGAAGTGATGCAGAAGACGTTGAAAGTGATTCGTAAAGCTGATCCGGATTTTAAAGTATCGTTGGCCGGGAACTATCATGAAGAAATTGAGCCCGATCTATATGATTATTGTATTGTTATCGGACAGAACTTCCCGGAAGAAGTGCGTCTGCGTCGTGTTGCCGAGAACAAGCGTACTAATTATTATACCTGCTGTACGGAAGCCCATCCCAACACGTTTACTTTCTCTGATCCTGCAGAAGCAGCCTGGATGAGTTATTATTCATCTAAGAAACATCTGGATGGTTATCTGCGTTGGGCATATAACAGCTGGTACCATTGGAACCGCTGCTCGATTCCCGTTTCCGTAGTTGGGCAGGCGGAGATACTTTACCTTGTATATCCGGGTGCTCGTAGCTGTATTCGTTTCGAGCGTTTGATTGAAGGCATACAGGCGCATGAGAAGATCAATATCCTTCGTCAGGAATTTGAGAAAAAAGGAAATAAGGCCGGATTAAAGAAAATAGAAAAAATGCTTGCTCCGTTCAATCTGGGTAGTATGCCGGAAATCCCGGCCGCAGTAACCGTGAACCGGGCCAATCAGATACTGAACTCTTTTTGAGAAACAATCATGTATATATGAAGAAAATATTATTTGTCTGTTTAGGAAATATCTGCCGTAGCTCTACGGCTGAAGGCGTAATGCTTCATTTAATAGAAGAAGCGGGACTGGAAAAAGAATTTGTGATAGATTCTGCCGGAATCCTGTCTTATCATCAGGGGGAATTGCCGGATAGCCGGATGCGTGCTCATGCAGCCCGTCGCGGTTATCAATTGGTGCATCGTTCTCGCCCCGTCCGTACGGAAGATTTTTATAATTTTGATCTGATTATCGGTATGGACGACCGGAACATAGATGACTTGAAAGACAAAGCTCCTTCTCCCGAAGAATGGAAGAAGATTCATCGCATGACGGAGTATTGCACCCGTATTCCTGCAGATCATGTACCCGACCCCTATTATGGAGGGGCCGAGGGGTTTGAATATGTACTTGATGTTCTTGAAGACGCTTGCGCAGGTTTGCTTACTTCTTTAACTCAGGATAACTGATCCGGGTGTGATAAGCAATCTTTAGTTTTTCTTTGAACACAGCTTTCACTGTTGCTATATCCTTGAAAGTGATAGGACATTCTTTAAAGTAACCTTCAGTGACCTGGGAATCGATAATCTTATCGACCAGGTTGCTGATTGTTTCTTCTGTATATTCCGGAAGACTGCGTGAGGCAGCTTCTACGGCATCCGCCATCATCAGGATAGCCTGTTCTTTGGTGAACGGATTCGGGCCGGGATAGGTGAACAGTTCTTCATTCGGCTCTTCGTCCGGATGCTCGTTCTTCCAGGAAATATAGAAATATTTTGTTTTCCCCCGTCCATGATGCGTGCTGATAAAGTCCTTGATGGCTTTAGGCAGATTGTGTTTATCGGCTAACTTCAATCCATCCGTCACATGACTGATGACGACCTGCGCACTTTGTTCGTAATTCAGGTTCTTATGCGGGTTAACTCCTCCTGACTGATTTTCTGTGAAAAAAGCAGGGTTTTCCATCTTACCAATATCATGATACAAAGCTCCTGTACGTACTAACTGGCTTTTAGCTCCAATACGGATGGCTGCTTCTGCAGCAAGATTGGCCACTTGCATGGAATGTTGGAAGGTGCCCGGAACCGTCTCGGACATTTGCCGCAAAAGGTCATTATTGATATTCGAAAGTTCTACCAACGTTACATTGGAAGTAAATCCGAAAGTCTTTTCCAATAAAAAGAGTAAAGGATAGGTGAATAATAACAGAATTCCATTGATGATGAAGTAAGTGTACATTCGTATGTTCAACTTCGAGAAGTCGGTGGAAAGACCGTTCTCTGTCATCAATTCGAAGGCGAAGTAAATGGCTGCATAAGTCAGTATAACCAATAAAGCCGTCCGGAAAAGTTGGGACCTTTGCGATAGCTCTCTTAGACTGAATATCGCCACCAATCCTGCTGCCAACTGTGTCAGAATGAATTCATGCGGAAAGCGTAGGGATATGGAGCATATCAATATAGTGATGACATGCGTCGAAAGCAGTCCTCGAATCAAGAAAAACACGGATGATAATGGGTAGCATCGCGTACGGGATGATATACACATTAAATAGATTATGTGTTACCATAAAAGCGGTTATGACACTGTAAAATACAATCAACGTGAATAGCAATGACAGACTGCCTTTTCGTTGATAGTAGTCTTTTCGGAACAGGTCGAGATAAAGCATAAAACAAAGCATCAGCATTCCTACAAACAGAATCTGTCCGCCGAGAATCAGACGGTTCTGTCCCATGGACTCATTCCGTTTGATGGATTCTTTGCGTAATGACTCCAGGATATTATAGGTATGCGGGCTGACGATTTCCCCCCGGTCGATAATCTTTTGCCCGCTGACTACTAATCCGTTTGCCCAGGAATAGTTGTTCAGGATTTCTTCTTTGGCAGCCTGGGTACGTTCCTCGTCAAAGGTAAGGTTGGGGGTGATGTATTCGTTCAGGGAGCATTGCCTTAAAATTTCCCGGTTGAAATGAGTAGAGTCTGCTGACAGCAAGTGCTCATAGGCTTTTTTTACCGTGTAAAGATTCTCGGTAGCCTGTGGATTAGCCAGTTTGTCATCAATCACCATGACAGATGAAGTGCTGTCTTTGTGAAGCAGCTGTATATTCTCTGTCGAAACGATGCCTGCCTGATAGATTTCTTTTAAAGTGCGCTCAATGTACCGCAAATAATCGATGGAAGGGAGAATACCTTTCAGATTCGTATGGTAATTCTCTTTCAGCTTGGCGATTGCGTCTTTTTCTATATTTTTATCCAGTTGATAATAAGGTTGGAAGAAAGCCATCAGGCTATCTTGTTCCCTTTTTACCACTGCATCCTCTTTATAAATAGGAAAGTCGAAAGTAGCTATCAACTGTCCGTATTTCCAGGGCTTGTTGATGTCAAACTGATAGTTGAATTTTCCGTCACGTGGCAGGAAATAGACAATCAGCGCCACTGTCGCTACAAACAGCAGTGATTTATATAGTAAATCTCTCCATGAAAATCTTTTTTTCTTCTTCAAATGTTCCATATCCACTGAAATTTTTGCGAAAAGTACAAAAAAAAACAATAGTGTGGAAAAAAAGGTTTAATTTTGCCACGATTTACCTATACTAACCCAAATTATGGCAGAAAGAAAAGTAAGAGTTCGTTTTGCTCCAAGTCCTACGGGAGCATTGCACATCGGTGGTGTGCGTACAGCTTTGTATAATTATCTATTTGCGCGTCAACACGGCGGAGACCTCATTTTCCGTATTGAAGATACTGACTCCAACCGGTTCGTGCCGGGAGCGGAAGAGTATATACTCGAATCTTTTAAGTGGTTAGGTATCCACTTTGACGAGGGAGTGAGCTTCGGTGGTGAACAGGGTCCATACCGTCAGTCGGAGCGCCGCGAAATCTACAAGAAATATGTGCAGATTTTGCTGGATAATGACAAAGCTTACATCGCTTTTGATACTCCCGAGGAGCTGGACGCTAAGCGTGCGGAAATTGCTAACTTCCAATATGATGCATCGACCCGCGGGATGATGCGCAATTCATTAACTATGCCGAAAGAAGAAGTGGATGCACTGATTGCTGAAGGCAAACAATATGTTGTTCGTTTCAAAATCGAACCGAATGAAGATATACATGTAAATGACCTGATTCGTGGCGAAGTAGTTATTAATTCATCTATTCTGGATGACAAGGTGCTTTATAAGTCGGCTGACGAACTGCCTACTTATCATCTCGCAAACATTGTGGATGACCATTTGATGGAAGTTTCCCACGTGATTCGTGGTGAAGAATGGTTGCCTTCCGCTCCTTTGCATGTGTTGTTGTACCGTGCTTTCGGTTGGGAAGATACGATGCCGGAATTTGCTCACCTGCCTTTGTTATTGAAACCGGAAGGTAATGGAAAATTAAGCAAGCGTGACGGTGACCGTCTCGGATTCCCTGTATTTCCATTGGAATGGCACGATCCGAAATCCGGAGAAATCTCTTCTGGTTATCGCGAATCCGGTTATTTACCCGAAGCTGTGATTAATTTCCTGGCTTTATTGGGATGGAATCCGGGTAATGATCTGGAAGTGATGTCGATGGATGAATTGATTAAGTTGTTTGATCTTCACCGTTGCAGCAAGTCGGGAGCTAAGTTCGACTATAAAAAAGGAATATGGTTCAATCATCAATATATACAGCAGAAACCTAACGAAGAAATTGCGGAACTGTTCTTGCCTTTCTTGAAAGAACAAGGCGTAGAGGCTCCTTTCGAAAAGGTAGTGACTGTGGTTGGCATGATGAAAGACCGGGTAAGTTTTATCAAGGAACTGTGGGATGTATGTAGCTTCTTCTTTGTGGCTCCTGCTGAATATGACGAAAAGACAGTGAAGAAACGCTGGAAAGAAGACTCGGCAAAATGTATGACTGAGTTGGCGGAAGTAATTGCCGGTATTGAAGATTTTAGCATTGAAGGCCAGGAAGAAAGTAGTGATGGACTGGATTGCTGAAAAAGGTTACCATACAGGTAATATAATGAATGCTTTCCGTCTGACATTGGTGGGTGAAGGAAAAGGCCCGCACATGTTCGATATTTCCTGGGTGTTGGGCAAAGAGGAGACGATAGCTCGTATGAAACGAGCGGTAGAGGTTTTGAAGTAATCGACACAGTACTATGCTTTACGACCTGGCAATAGTCATTTATGACTTTATCGTCCATTTGGCTGCTCCGTTTAGCCGTAAGCCACGGAAGATGATGAAGGGGCATTGGGTGGTGTATGAACTTCTACGACAGCAAGTGGAAGAAAGGGGAGCAGTATATTTGGTTTCACGCTGCTTCGCTTGGGCGAGTTTGAACAAGGACGCCCTCTGATAGAAATGATTCGTGAGAAATATCCTAACTATAAGATATTGCTGACATTTTTTTCTCCTTCCGGTTATGAAGTGCGCAAGCATTACCGGGGGAGCGGACATTGTCTGCTATCTGCCGTTTGACAAACCGCGGAATGTGAAGAAGTTCCTGGATATCGCAAACCCTTGCATGGCGTTCTTTATCAAATATGAGTTTTGGAAGAATTATCTGGATGAGCTTCACAAGCGCCGTATTCCGGTATATAGTGTGTCGTCCATCTTCCGTCGCGAACAAATATTCTTTAAATGGTACGGTGGCACTTATCGCAATGTCTTGAAAGATTTCGATCATCTGTTTGTTCAGAATGAGGCATCCAAACGTTATTTGTCGAAAATCGGCATCAGTCGTGTGACAGTGGTGGGGGATACCCGTTTTGACCGTGTACTGCAAATCCGCGAAGAGGCTAAAGAGCTCCCGTTGGTGGAGAAGTTTAAAGGAAACAATTCTTTTACTTTTGTTGCCGGAAGTTCATGGGGACCTGATGAGGATTTATTCCTCGAATATTTCAATAATCATCCGGAAATGAAATTGATTATTGCTCCGCATGTGATCGATGAGAATCACCTGGTTGAGATCATCGGTAAACTGAAGCGTCCGTATGTGCGCTATACCCGTGCCGATGAGAGGAATGTATTGAAAGCGGATTGTCTTATTATAGACTGCTTCGGACTGCTGTCCTCTATTTACCGCTATGGTGAAATAGCTTATATAGGCGGTGGTTTCGGGGTAGGAATCCATAACACCTTGGAAGCGGCTGTATACGGTATTCCGGTGATTTTCGGACCGAAGTATCAGAAATTTATGGAAGCCGTTCAATTGCTCGAAGCAAAAGGTGCCTATTCTATCAAAGACTATGATGAGCTGAAAACTTTGCTGGATCGTTTCCTGACAGATGAGGCGTTTTTGCGGGAAACCGGAACGAATGCCGGTTATTATGTGACTAGCAATGCCGGTGCGACGGAGAAGATTATGCACATGATTAATTTCTAAATATGTAGTGTAGATCAATGTGAATTCGATATAAGAGGGCAATACAAAACCTTAATAAACAAAGAATCACCTTTATCACAATTATCTGTGGTAAAGGTGATTCTTTGTTTATTAAGGAGCTTTGGCACACTTCTCATTGCTTTCGGCTCTTTGTCAAATTGGGTGGTAAATCCTTTAGAAAAACAGGCATCTACTGAATTATATAAATGAATAGAGGACAACTTTTCACCAGATTTGACGAAGAACCTGTTTCCTGCATTTGTAGCTAGGCACCTTATCTGTTGACTTCTAACTCTAGCAACTCTTTCAACTCTTTGGCTGTTACGTGGGTGAATTGTTTTGCGATATTTCCTTTTTTATCTATTATCAGGTACATCGGTAATCCCGTCATCTGAAAATGATTCCAAAGATAACCCCACTGTTCTTTGTTCAACCAGTAATGTTCTCCGGCAATGTCTTGTATTAGTATATCCCAAGTCTTTTTTATAGAACTGGGGCCTGTGAGGTAAATGAAAGCAACTTTGTCTTCACCTATTTCTTTCTTTAGTGGTTCATATTCCTTGATGATTTGCCGGCAGCCACCGCACCAGGTAGCCCAAAAGTCGATAAACTGTACCTTCCCTTTGTGGCGGTCAATGAGAGCAGTCAACAGTTCCTTTTCCGGAACTTGTGGTGCTTCGCAAATAGTGAATTTCTTTGTTATCGTTTTCTGTCGGGGTTGCATCTGGCGGTTCATGTCTTGAATGATACCTAAGAAAATAGGATTGGTAATTTCCGAAGCCATGAGCTCTTGTCGGGGTGTCAGAGGTTGTAAATTGTAAAAACTGGAACGCATATAGATTGCTCGTATGTAGTCAACTATTAAACTTGTGCTGTCTTGTATGATATTACTAAGACGTTCTTTTGCTTTGGAGAATGACTCCCATCTGAATAGGTCATTTTCTTTGAAGTATTTTGCACTAAGTGCCATTAGCTCGCTTTCTTGCTGAAAGGAGATACCTGCTTTGAAAGCCGTTTCATATTGATGGATAAGTGTCTGTTCCTCTTTAGTGAGTGGTGCATTTTTCAATAGATTTTTTTCGTAAGCGAGTGGGTCTTTGTGGGTATCATATAAATCCATGACTACATTGCGGTAATTATAACAATAGAGTGCTAAAGGGTGATTGACTGGGAAATCCTTCAAATAATTGTGGAAATCATCGGGCAAATATACATCAAGAAAAGCAGCAAAAGCTTGTTCCCGCGTAATGTTTTCCTTCTTTTGATAAGCAGTTTGCAGGCAATAGTGGGTGGCCTGTAGATTTTCCAGGCAATCAAATGCGCATGAGAGATTGGCGAGTGTGCGAGTGTCTTCGCTGAATTGTAACTGTGCGTTGTTGTGCGTTACATATCGTTTGTATTGGTTGATACATCGTTTTTTGAATTCATTGGCACTAATGCCTACAATGGAATCCAATAGGTCGCCATCACTATAAACAGGTGGTATCTTTGTTATCAGTTCCGGCTGGCACCATTCATTGTTAATGGTAGCATATTGACCGCTAAATACAAACTGTTTTCCTGGTGGATTACTTAGATTGATAGCTACATTTGTTTCTTTTTCGGGACTTAGCAGAATGACTAAATCAGCATTTCCTATCATCATCCGTACTTGTGTATGATGGTAGAGAGGAATATTAATAGTAAAGCTTCCGTCTGACTCAATAGTCGGATAAAGAGTTTCGGCTGTTCCCATCACGATATTGGGAGCTCCGATCTTGAATATCAGATTATCATTCGGATGGTAATTGGCGATTGTACCAATCTTAAACCTACTCTTCCTTTCTGATATTCGGGGATGGGTAATTGTGCTTGTGCCAGGTTGAATAACAAGGACAAACAAAGACAAGTAAATAGTCTGTTCATGTTCATAGTAGTTCTTTTATTGCATTTATTATTTCTTTATCTGTATTCTCATTACTATAACCTCTGATTACTTTTCGTATGATTCGTTCTTGGTCTACTATGAAAAAGTAAGGTGCGGCACCACCGGTCTGATATTGTTTTATAACCTCATTTGTTGCATTCAGAATGGTATAATTCAATTCCTTTCGGTTTGCATAATTTCGGATGGCAGATACTTTACGGCTCCAGGATTCTATTGCAATCAACTCAAACTCTTCACTGGTGAATAATTCTTTTAACTGTTTCAGAAAAGGAACAGCCGCCTGACAGGCACCACAACCAATGCCTGTGAAGTTGATTAGTATGATTTTGCTTTTACAGTCGGCTAATGATACCGGCTGTGCTTCTATATTTTCTAATATCCAGCCGGGAGCTTTTTTTCCTATAAGACTGGATGCTGTTGGTTCTGCTTTTTTCTTGTAGAGGTCGCTGTATTTTACTATCTCATAATCTTTGGGGAAATAATCAGACGCGTTAAAGTCGTTAATTGTTAGTTTATTGATTTCAAGATTCGAACAGGTTGAAACGGAAATATCATGCGACATCTCTCTCCGTTTTTTATAAGGTAGGTCATTCGATTTGTTGATCCATAACTCATAAATAGAAGCTGTACTGCCGATATTGAATGGAGGAAGTGGCATGTGATAAGCTTTTCCAAAGAACTCAACCTGTTGATTCTCATCAATGACTAATTTAAAATAATAATTATCACCCTCATCTTTCAACTCTGTTACAATATGATCCTTAGTGGTAAGTGCATATCTGATGATATTCTTTGCGTGATTGAAGAATGGAGGACTTACTAGCCTGAAAGGAAGTGGTCTGAATGTGAAATCATCAATTGCTAATTTCTTATTTTCGTGATAAGGTAATACTCTTATGTTGCCGTCATAACAAAATTCTAGTTTTGTTGTATCATTGGCATCTAGTGAAACATAGCTTGCACCTATGGTTGAGTCCATTGGATTATCGTACTCTTTAACGAAGCCATGCAAGGTAGATAATGCGGTTGAATCATCAGGTTGCCAGCTTTCGTTAGTGACATAGTAGGTTGCAGATTCAATCTTTTCTAAATTGGTAAGTACTTTCTTTAAATATTCTTTTTCTGCGTTTTGTGCATTGGCGGTTATTATTTCTGCCAATAAGAGAATTGTAAGTAGTAGTTTTATTTTCATAATGAATAAGTGTTTGTTGGTTCATTGCTCAGATTTAATGCCTTACAAATCTACGAATAATTCGTAATAAAAATATATTCAGAGGGTTAAATAATATAAATATGGACTTTGGAAATCAATGATGATTAGTTTTAGTAGTGTGGATCTTATGGTATGTGTTTGTAAATGGCTTATTTATGTGGCTATTGAAGTGTCAATGGTGTTCTGAAAAAAAACGTTCCCCCTTTTCTTAAAAATATAAGAGTAAGGAGGAACGAAGTTTTGTTTTAGGTTTTATTTAAAGCTATTCTTTATACCATTGTGAGTACATCAGATAGTTGTGAGCAATTTTTTGATTCAGTTCTTTGGCTTGTTCAGGATCTACCTTTTTAATGAATTTCGCGGGTACTCCTCCCCAAATGCTTCCCGGTTCAATGATGGTATTGCTTAATACCAGAGAGCCGGCGGCAACGATTGCTCCTTCACCGACTACAACGTGATCCAGTACGGTTGACCCCATCCCGACCAATGCGTAATCTTTGATGGTCGCCCCATGAATGGTGACATTATGTCCTACGGATACGTGATCGCCAATTTCAATAGTCGATTTCTGGTATAATGTATGCAAGACACTTCCATCTTGAATATTGACACCGTTGCCGATTCGTATGGAGTTGACGTCACCTCTTAATACCGTATTAAACCAAATGCTACAATCATTTCCTATTTTTACATCTCCTATAATAGTTGCATTATCTGCGAGGAAGCAGTTTTCTCCGATTTCGGGAGTAAAACCCCGTACTGATTTAATTAAAGCCATATAATATTTGTTTCTAATAAAGTTTTTTATTTAATGCAGTTCTATGTTGTACGACACCCGGGTGTCAGGCAAGTTCTTTTTAAAGGGAAGCAGTCGCCTCTTGTAACCAAACTTTTTCTTCTTCGTTAAGATCCGGTGATAGTTTCTCGTAGACAGTCTGATGGTAATTGTTTAACCATTCAATTTCTTCAGCATCCATGATCCCCAGACTAAGATATCTCCCACAACCTTCCATCTCCAGCAAACTAACGTCAGGTTCTCCGTACGTATCCCGTGACTGCCTGTCTTATAAACACCAGGTTCGTTGGATGTAACCATACCGGGCTGGAGAATTACAGGGTTTTCATTCATACGAATGCTTTGTGGACCTTCGTGTACACTCAAGAAATGCCCGACGCCGTGCCCTGTGCCATGGAGAAAGTTCATTCTGTGATTCCAGATAGGTATACGCGCCAGTACATCGAGTTGCGCACCACGGGTTCCGGCTGGGAATTTGGCTATAGCCAATGCTATGTGTCCCTTTAATATTAAGGTATAATCCGTCTTTTCCTCTTCCGTCAGTTCGCCTAATGCGATGGTACGAGTGATGTCAGTGGTTCCGTCCAAGTATTGTGCCCCTGAATCTAAGAGTAGGAATCCTTTAGGCTGAAGAGTTACATCGCTTTCTGGCGTTGCCGAATAATGCACGATTGCTCCGTGCTCTTTATATCCTGCAATGGTGTCGAAACTTTCTCCCATGTAGAGGGGCTGTGCTGCTCTGAATTCATGCAGCTTTTTATCTATACTTAATTCAGTTTCTTTTCCGGTGGATACAGATTCTTCCAGCCACTTGAGGAATCTGACAAGTGCCACTCCATCCCGTTGCATGGCAGCATGGATGCCGGCTATTTCCTGTTTATTGCGAATGGCTTTCAATAATGTGACGGGAGACTCGCCACGAATAATGGAACATTTCGGATTGATGGCCGAGTAAATCGCATAATTCGTTTTCCGTGGATCAATAAGAATATTTTCTCCGGAGAAAGAATTCAGGAATGTCTCTACCTCATCATATTTCTGTATTCCTATTTGTTGTTTCTTCAGATAAGTCTCGACCTCCGGCGTCACTTTTTCCGGAGAAATGAAGTAAGTCACCTCATCCTGTGTAATTAACAGGTAGCTCACTATGACTGGATTGCAATGTACATCGTTTCCTCGTAGATTGAGAGTCCATGCTATTTCGTCCAGTGCAGATATGAATAAAGCATAGACGCCTTTCTTCTTCAACTCCGCACGGATAGCGGATATTTTTTCTTCGCAGCTTTTTCCTGCATATTTGATATCATAAATAAAGGCTGGAGAGTCAGGTATGGAGGGACGGTCTTTCCAGATGTTTTTTAATGGATCTCCAAATATATCTACCTGTAACTGATGTGCCGCTAGTTCTTCTTTCATTTGTTCTACCTGTTGCACGGAGAACATTTTCCCGTCAATGCTTACAGATTCTCCGGGTTTTAAGTGCTGGCAGAGAAACTCTGTTATGCTTGGAGTTTCCGGCAGCATCTCTTTGTAGAGTGTGATGCCACTCCCTTCCAGTTCTTTCGCTGCCTGAAGGAAGTAACGTGAGTCGGTCCATAATCCCGCTTTGTCCATCAGGATGACCGCTGTTCCTGCAGAACCCGTAAAACCGGAAATCCATTCACGTGACATCCAGTGGGGAGCCACATACTCACTAAGATGGGGGTCGGTGCTGGGGATAATGAATGCTTTGATGTAATTGGGATGGAATGTCATGCGCAAAGCATGTACTCGTTCTTTTATGTTCTGTTTCATACCTTATTATATTATTATAGACATGTAAGTGTTTCAAAGGTACTAACTTTCCGCATTTAATGACTTGTTTATGAATAGTTTTTGAGAAATATTTGCCGAAAGTTTTGTGAATAAAGAAAGTATGTGTAATTTTGCGGCGCAATTTGACTGCGGAATATTTTTAACCAATAACATATTAATAATAACAAAATGATTGTAGTACCTGTAAAAGAAGGCGAAAACATTGAAAAAGCGCTGAAGAAGTTCAAAAGAAAATTTGAGAAAACTGGCATCGTGAAAGAATTAAGAAGCAGACAGCAGTTTGATAAACCGTCTGTAACTAAAAGACTTAAGAAAGAACGCGCAGTTTACGTACAACAACTTCAGCAAGTAGAAGATTAATAATTCGTAATTTCCTTTGAATTATTGAATTCTTTTCATACATTCGTTGCACGATTTTAGATGTAGCGATATTATGTTAATTAAATCTTTTCTTGATTATCTCCAGTATGAGCGGAACTATTCTGAAAAGACCGTTCTGGCGTATGGTGAAGATATAAAGCAACTGCAGGAGTTTGCTCAGGAAGAGTATGGAAAGTTTAATCCGTTAGAGGTCGAGGCGGAACTGATTCGTGAATGGATTGTTTCATTAATGGACAGGGGATATACCTCAACTTCTGTAAATCGAAAGCTAAGTTCGCTCCGAACGTTTTACAAGTATCTCATAAGACAGGGGAAGACGACTATAGATCCTTTGCGTAAAATAAAAGGACCTAAAAACAAAAAGCCGTTGCCTGTGTTCTTAAAAGAGAACGAAATGAATCGGTTATTGGATGATACGGATTTTGGCGAAGGATTTAAAGGTTGTCGGGACCGGTTGGTGATTGAAGTGTTTTATGCTACAGGCATGAGACTTTCGGAATTAATAGGTTTGGATGATAAGGATGTGGATTTTTCGGCTTCTCTTCTGAAAGTGACCGGGAAAAGAAATAAGCAACGACTGATACCGTTCGGTGATGAACTGCGGGAGTTGATGTTTGAATATATTAATGTAAGAAACGAAACGATTCCGGAAAGGTCGGAGGCTTTCTTTATTAGAGAGAATGGCGAACGACTTTATAAGAATCTGGTCTATAATTTAGTGAAACGGAACCTGTCAAAGGTGGCGACGTTGAAAAAAAGGAGTCCTCACGTGCTGAGGCATACTTTTGCTACCACAATGCTGAATAATGATGCAGAATTGGGTGCGGTAAAAGAACTTTTGGGTCACGAGAGTATTGCAACTACCGAGATCTATACGCATGCCACATTTGAAGAACTTAAAAAAGTGTATAAACAAGCTCATCCAAGAGCTTAAAAAAAAGGAGGTAAGTATGGATATTAGAATTCAATCAATTCACTTTGATGCGTCAGAGCAATTGCAGGCATTTATTCAGAAGAAAGTGTCTAAGTTGGAAAAATATTACGAAGATATAAAGAAAGTAGAGGTGTCATTAAAGGTAGTTAAGCCGGAAGCTGCTGAAAATAAAGAAGCAGGCATTAAAATATTAATCCCCAATGGGGAGTTTTATGCAAGCAAAGTGTGCGATACATTTGAAGAGGCAATTGATTTAGATGTGGAAGCACTTGAAAAACAACTGGTGAAATACAAGGAAAAACAGCGTAGCAAATAAAAAAATCGCAAATATTTTGCGGGAAAGAAATAAATAACTAAATTTGCAGCCGTTTCGCTCGCGTTAGAACGTGACGGTTGCATTTTTTAGTAAGTTTGCCTCTTTAGCTCAGTTGGCCAGAGCACGTGATTTGTAATCTCGGGGTCGTTGGTTCGAATCCGACAAGAGGCTCAAAAAGAAACCGAAGAACAAAGATAGAACATCTGTCTTTATCATATTGTTTGAAAATAGTTCTTTTATTTCTTGATTTTGAAAAGGGCAAATACCAGAGTGGCCAAATGGGGCAGACTGTAAATCTGCTGGCTTACGCCTTCGGTGGTTCGAATCCATCTTTGCCCACAATCAGAGTGACAACTTTGGCAAGAATGCGGAAGTAGCTCAGTTGATAGAGCATTAGCCTTCCAAGCTGAGGGTCGCGGGTTTGAGCCCCGTCTTCCGCTCTCTTTTCTTGCTGTTATAGCTCAGTGGTAGAGCACTTCCTTGGTAAGGAAGAGGTCCCGGGTTCAAGTCCCGGTAACAGCTCATAAAGATGTAAATGCTGATTATTAATCAAATAAATAACAAGTAAAGCTATGGCTAAAGAGAAATTTGAACGTACCAAACCGCATGTAAACATTGGTACAATCGGTCACGTAGACCACGGTAAGACAACGTTGACAGCTGCTATCACTACTGTGTTGGCAAAAAAAGGTCTTTCTGAATTGCGTTCTTTCGATTCTATCGACAACGCTCCTGAAGAAAAAGAAAGAGGTATTACTATCAATACTTCACACGTTGAATATCAAACAGCTAACCGTCACTATGCACACGTAGACTGCCCGGGTCACGCCGACTACGTAAAGAACATGGTTACTGGTGCTGCTCAGATGGACGGTGCTATCATCGTTTGTGCTGCAACTGATGGTCCGATGCCTCAAACTCGCGAACATATCCTGTTGGCTCGTCAGGTAAACGTACCTCGTCTGGTTGTATTCTTGAACAAGTGCGATATGGTAGACGACGAAGAAATGTTGGAACTCGTTGAAATGGAAATGAGAGAACTTCTTTCATTCTATGATTTCGATGGTGACAATACTCCTATCATCCGTGGTTCTGCTCTTGGCGCATTGAACGGTGTTGAAAAATGGGAAGACAAAGTTATGGAACTGATGGATGCAGTTGATAACTGGATTCCACTGCCTCCGCGCGATGTTGATAAACCATTCTTGATGCCGGTTGAAGACGTGTTCTCTATCACAGGTCGTGGTACTGTAGCAACAGGTCGTATCGAATCTGGTATCATCCACGTAGGTGATGAAGTTGAAATCTCTTGGTTTAGGTGAAGATAAGAAATCAGTTGTAACTGGTGTTGAAATGTTCCGTAAACTGTTGGATCAAGGTGAAGCTGGTGACAACGTAGGTCTTTTGCTTCGTGGTATTGACAAGAACGAAATCAAACGTGGTATGGTTCTTTGTAAACCGGGTCAGATTAAACCGCACTCTCGCTTCAAAGCTGAGGTTTATATCCTGAAGAAAGAAGAAGGTGGTCGTCACACTCCGTTCCACAACAAATACCGTCCTCAGTTCTACTTGCGTACTATGGACTGTACAGGTGAAATCACTTTGCCGGAAGGAACAGAAATGGTAATGCCGGGTGATAACGTAACTATCACTGTAGAGTTGATCTACCCAGTAGCATTGAACCCGGGCCTTCGTTTCGCTATCCGCGAAGGTGGACGCACGGTAGGTGCTGGTCAGATTACTGAAATTATCGACTAATACACAATAATTAATCAGTTCCCGGTTTTACTATCGGGAACTGATTATGTACAAACGGGAGTAGCTCAGTTGGTAGAGCACCGGTCTCCAAAACCGGGTGTCGGGAGTTCGAGCCTCTCCTCCCGTGCTAATATTATTGAAATGAAAAAGGTAATAGCTTATATTAAAGAATCTTACGACGAACTTGTACATAAAGTATCGTGGCCTACGTATTCCGAACTTGCTAACAGTGCAGTAGTTGTTTTATATGCTTCCCTGCTTATTGCATTGGTAGTATGGGGTATGGATGTCTGTTTCCAGAACTTCATGGAAAAAATTGTTTATCCACATTAAAAAATTAGGAATTGAAAATGGCTGAGATTGAAAAGAAATGGTACGTTCTGCGTGCTATTAGTGGAAAAGAAGCTAAGGTAAAGGAATATCTTGAAGCTGATCTTAAGAACAGTGACCTTGGTGAATATGTATCTCAGGTATTGATTCCTACTGAAAAAGTTTACCAGGTTCGCAATGGTAAAAAAATTGTGAAGGAAAAGTTATCTTCCTGGTTACGTTTTGGTGGAGGCTGCTTTGTTGGTGAGGTCGCTCATCCTGCGCAACACCCGAATGTGATAGGCTTTTAGGTGGCTAAAACCGGTGCCTCTCAGACAATCAGAAGTGAATCTACTTGGTACAGTGGACGAACTGCAGGAAACGGGTGAAGAACTCAATATTCCGTACGTGGTGGGTGAAACTGTAAAAGTTACTTTTGGACCTTTTCAGCGGATTCAGTGGTATCATTGAAGAAGTGAATAGTGAAAAAAGAAGAAACTAAAGGTCATGGTAAAGATATTCGGGCGCAAAACGCCGCTTGAATTGGGCTTTATGCAAGTGGAAAAGGAATAACACGGAATTGTTACGCTGTTGTTGTTCTTCGTTTAATGTTTATATATAAATCAATAAAAAAATGGCTAAAGAAGTTGCTGGACTAATCAAGTTACAGATTAAAGGAGGCGCTGCAAATCCATCACCTCCCGTTGGACCTGCTTTGGGTTCTAAGGGTATCAATATCATGGAATTTTGCAAGCAATTCAATGCCAGAACCCAAGACAAAGCAGGTAAAATTTTACCTGTTATCATTACTTACTACGCAGATAAGTCTTTCGATTTTGTAATCAAGACTCCTCCCGTTGCTATTCAATTGCTTGAAGTAGCTAAGGTAAAGAGTGGTTCTGCTGAGCCTAACCGTAAGAAAGTTGCCGAGCTTACTTGGGAACAAGTTCGTACGATCGCTCAGGACAAAATGGTTGACTTGAACTGTTTTACTGTGGAAGCTGCCATGAGAATGGTTGCAGGTACAGCTAGAAGTATGGGTATCGCTGTAAAAGGGGAGTTCCCGGTTAATAACTAATAAACTTCAATTGTAATGGGTAAACTGACAAAAAATCAAAAGTTAGCTGCAGAAAAAATTGAAGCAGGGAAAGCATACTCACTGAAAGAAGCTGCATCTTTAGTAAAAGAAATCACTTTTTCCAAATTTGATGCCTCACTGGATATTGATGTACGTTTAGGGTGTTGACCCGCGTAAAGCTAACCAGATGGTGAGAGGTGTTGTCTCACTTCCTCATGGTACTGGTAAAGAAGTACGTGTTTTGGTACTTTGTACACCGGATGCTGAAGCTGCTGCAAAAGAAGCTGGTGCTGACTATGTTGGTCTTGACGAATATATTGAAAAGATCAAAGGTGGATGGACTGATATTGATGTAATCATCACTATGCCATCTATCATGGGTAAAATTGGTGCACTCGGTCGTGTACTCGGTCCTCGTGGATTGATGCCTAACCCGAAGAGTGGTACTGTAACTATGGATGTTGCTAAGGCTGTAAAAGAAGTAAAACAAGGTAAGATTGACTTTAAAGTTGATAAGAGCGGTATCGTTCACACTTCTATCGGTAAGGTATCATTCAGTCCTGATCAGATTCGCGACAACGCGAAAGAGTTCATCTCTACTCTGAACAAACTGAAACCGACCGCAGCAAAGGGTACATATATTAAGAGTATTTATCTTTCTAGTACAATGAGTGCGGGTATTAAAATCGACCCGAAATCAGTGGATGAAATCTAATAAAACAGAGAAATAATGAGAAAGGAAGATAAAAATTCGATTATAGAGCAAATTGCTGCTACAGTAAAGGAATATGGCCACTTCTATTTGGTAGACGTTACAGCGATGAACGCTGCTGCTACCAGCGCATTGAGAAGAGATTGCTTTAAATCAGACATCAAATTGATGGTGGTTAAAAACACTCTGCTTCACAAAGCACTTGAAAGCCTGGAAGAAGACTTTTCTCTCCTCTTTACGGTTCTTTGAAAGGTACAACTGCTGTTATGTTTTGTAATACTGCAAACGTACCTGCTAAGTTAATCAAAGACAAAGCGAAAGACGGTATTCCCGGACTGAAAGCTGCGTATGCAGAAGAAAGCTTCTATGTTGGTGCAGACCAATTGGATGCTCTCGTTGCAATCAAGAGTAAGAATGAAGTTATCGCCGATATCGTTGCACTGTTGCAATCTCCGGCCAAGAATGTTATTTCTGCTCTTCAATCAGGTGGTAACACCCTTCACGGAGTTCTCAAGACTCTTGGTGAACGTACCGAAGCGTAAAAATGGAAAAAGGCGTCACAGCCTTGGGAATAACATCCCGAATAATTTTCAAAAATCAACAAGTATTTAAACATTAAAATCATACAAAAAATGGCAGATTTGAAAGCTTTTGCAGAACAATTAGTTAACTTGACAGTAAAAGAAGTTAATGAACTTGCAACTATCCTTAAAGAAGAATACGGTATTGAACCTGCTGCTGCAGCTGTAGCTGTTGCTGCTGGTCCTGCAGCTGGTGCTGCTGCCGCAGAAGAAAAAACTTCTTTTCGACGTAGTATTGAAGAGCGCTGGTGCAGCTAAACTTCAGGTAGTTAAGGCTGTTAAGGAAGCTTGTGGTCTTGGTTTGAAAGAAGCTAAAGACTTGGTAGACGGTGCTCCTAGCACAGTAAAAGAAGGTTTGGCTAAAGACGAAGCAGAATCATTGAAGAAAACATTGGAAGAAGCTGGAGCTGAAGTTGAACTTAAATAACATTGGCCTGGTAATCAGGTAATTCGGTTAGGAATCCTTCACAAGAGGATTCTTAACCTTTTTGTGTATATATTTCAAATTAAGTTCTCCAAATTCATTGACAGATGTCTTCAAATACTGTAAATCAAAGAGTTAATTTTGCTTCGACTAAGAATCCGCTCGAATACCCGGATTTCCTGGAAGTACAATTGAAGTCATTCCAAGACTTTCTACAATTAGATACCCCACCTGAAAAGCGCAAGAATGAGGGATTGTATAAAGTATTTGCTGAAAACTTCCCTATTGCCGATACAAGAAACAATTTTGTTCTTGAGTTTTTGGATTATTATATTGATCCGCCGCGCTATACCATCGATGATTGTATAGAGCGTGGGCTTACTTATAGTGTTCCTTTGAAAGCGAAACTTAAGCTTTACTGTACGGACCCCGATCATGAGGATTTTGATACAGTGATTCAGGACGTATTCCTCGGTCCGATTCCTTATATGACTGATAAGGCTACTTTCGTCATTAACGGTGCCGAACGTGTAGTTGTGTCACAGCTTCACCGTTCTCCGGGTGTGTTCTTCGGTCAGAGTGTACATGCCAATGGTACGAAACTTTACTCGGCTCGTATTATTCCGTTTAAAGGTTCGTGGATTGAGTTTGCTACCGACATCAATAATGTGATGTACGCATACATCGACCGTAAGAAGAAATTGCCGGTAACGACTTTGTTACGTGCAATTGGCTTCGAGAATGACAAAGATATTCTTGAGATTTTCAACCTTGCAGAAGATGTGAAGGTGAACAAGACAAATCTGAAGAAAGTGCTAGGTCGTAAATTGGCTGCACGTGTCTTGAAAACATGGATTGAAGATTTCGTTGATGAAGATACCGGTGAAGTGGTTTCTATCGAGCGTAACGAAGTTATTATCGACCGTGAAACCGTACTGGAAGAGGTGCATATTGATGAAATTTTGGAGTCGGGAGTTCAGAACATCCTTTTACATAAAGATGAACCGAACCAGTCCGATTTCTCTATCATATATAATACGCTGCAGAAGGACCCGAGTAACTCGGAAAAAGAAGCTGTGTTGTATATCTACCGTCAATTGCGTAACGCCGATCCGGCTGATGACGCAAGTGCAAGGGAGGTTATCAACAACTTGTTCTTCTCTGAAAAACGATATGACCTTGGTGATGTAGGTCGTTACCGAATCAATAAAAAGTTGAATCTGACGACTGATATGGACGTGCGTGTCCTCACGAAGGAAGATATCATTGAAATCATCAAATATCTGATTGAGTTGATTAACTCAAAAGCAGATGTGGATGATATTGACCACTTGAGCAACCGTCGTGTACGTACAGTAGGTGAACAGCTTTCTAACCAGTTTGCTGTTGGTCTGGCTCGTATGTCTCGTACGATTCGTGAACGTATGAACGTTCGTGACAATGAGGTGTTTACTCCGATTGATTTGATCAACGCGAAGACTATCTCTTCTGTAATCAACTCATTCTTCGGAACGAATGCTTTGTCACAGTTCATGGACCAGACAAACCCGTTGGCTGAAATTACGCACAAGCGCCGTATGTCTGCCCTAGGTCCTGGTGGTCTTTCTCGTGAACGTGCCGGATTCGAGGTTCGTGACGTTCACTATACACACTATGGTCGTCTTTGTCCGATTGAGACTCCTGAAGGTCCGAACATCGGTTTGATTTCTTCATTGTGTGTATTTGCTAAGATTAATGATCTGGGATTCATCGAAACTCCGTACCGTAAGGTGGAAAACGGAAAAGTGGATCTTTCTGATAACGGTCTGATTTATCTGACTGCTGAAGAAGAGGAAGAAAAGATTATTGCACAGGGTAATGCTCCGTTGAATGATGACGGTACATTTGTTCGCAATAAAGTTAAATCTCGTCAGGACGCTGACTTCCCGGTTGTAGAACCGTCTGAAGTAGATTTGATGGACGTTTCTCCTCAGCAGATTGCATCGATTGCTGCTTCACTGATTCCGTTCCTGGAACATGATGATGCTAACCGTGCATTGATGGGATCAAACATGATGCGCCAGGCAGTTCCTTTGTTGAGAAGTGAAGCGCCGATCGTAGGTACAGGTATCGAACGACAGTTAGTGAGAGACTCTCGCACGCAGATTACTGCGGAAGGCGATGGTGTTGTTGACTACGTTGATGCTACTACTATCCGTATTTTGTATGACCGTACAGAAGACGAAGAGTTCGTAAGTTTTGAACCTGCTTTGAAAGAATATAGAATACCTAAGTTCCGTAAGACGAACCAGAACATGACAATTGACTTGCGTCCGATTTGTGACAAAGGTCAGCGCGTGAAGAAGGGTGACATCCTGACTGAAGGTTATTCTACTGAAAAGGGTGAATTAGCTTTGGGTAAAAACCTGTTGGTTGCTTATATGCCATGGAAGGGATATAACTATGAGGATGCTATCGTATTGAACGAACGCGTGGTTCGCGAGGACTTGTTGACTTCTGTTCACGTAGAAGAATATTCTTTGGAAGTTCGTGAAACGAAGCGCGGTATGGAAGAATTGACTTCTGATATTCCGAATGTAAGTGAGGAAGCTACTAAAGACCTGGATGAAAATGGTATCGTAAGAATCGGTGCGCGTATCGAACCGGGTGATATCATGATCGGTAAGATTACTCCGAAAGGTGAATCTGATCCTTCTCCGGAAGAAAAACTGCTTCGTGCTATCTTCGGTGATAAGGCAGGTGATGTGAAAGATGCTTCTTTAAAAGCTTCTCCTTCTTTGAAAGGTGTTGTGATTGATAAGAAACTTTTCTCACGTGTGATTAAGAATCGTAGCTCAAAACTGGCCGATAAAGCATTGTTGCCTAAGATCGATGATGAATTTGAATCTAAGGTAGCTGATCTGAAACGTATCCTGGTTAAGAAACTGATGACTTTGACTGAAGGTAAGGTTTCTCAGGGTGTGAAGGACTATCTGGGTGCGGAAGTTATTGCGAAAGGTTCTAAGTTCAGTGCTTCTGATTTTGATTCACTCGACTTTACTTCTATTCAGCTGAGTAACTGGACTAGTGATGACCATACTAATGGTATGGTTCGTGATCTGGTTATGAACTTTATCAAGAAATACAAAGAGCTGGATGCTGAATTGAAGCGTAAGAAGTTTGCTATTACAATTGGTGATGAACTTCCAGCTGGTATTATCCAGATGGCAAAAGTATATATTGCTAAGAAGCGTAAGATTGGTGTGGGTGATAAGATGGCAGGTCGCCACGGTAACAAGGGTATTGTATCCCGCGTTGTTCGTCAGGAAGATATGCCGTTCTTGTCGGATGGTACTCCGGTTGACATTGTACTGAATCCGTTGGGTGTGCCTTCTCGTATGAACATTGGTCAGATTTTTGAAGCTGTATTAGGACGTGCCGGAAAAACTTTGGGCGTGAAATTTGCAACTCCTATTTTTGACGGTGCTACGATGGAAGACCTGGATCAGTGGACAGACAAAGCGGGATTGCCACGTTACTGTAAAACTTATCTTTGTGATGGTGGTACAGGTGAGCAATTTGACCAGGCAGCTACCGTAGGTGTGACTTACATGCTGAAGCTGGGGCACATGGTTGAAGACAAGATGCACGCTCGTTCTATCGGTCCGTACTCATTGATTACTCAGCAACCTCTTGGTGGTAAAGCACAGTTCGGTGGTCAGCGTTTCGGAGAAATGGAGGTTTGGGCACTCGAAGGCTTCGGTGCTGCTCATATCCTGCAGGAAATCTTGACTATTAAGTCTGACGACGTAGTAGGACGTTCTAAGGCTTATGAAGCAATTGTGAAAGGTGAACCGATGCCGCAACCCGGTATTCCGGAATCCTTGAACGTATTGTTACACGAGTTGAGAGGTTTAGGTTTGAGTATCAACCTAGAATAAAATAATGAAAGAATGCAGGATGTCAATAGGCCGATGAAGGTCTGTTGACATCCGCATCTTTCTTCAATTTCCAATGATTCAATTATCAAATCTCAATTATATAGAGTATGGCTTTTAGAAAAGAAAATAAGACGAAAAGCAATTTCTCGAAGATCTCAATTGGTCTGGCTTCTCCGGAAGAAATCCTTGAGAATTCGAGTGGTGAAGTTTTGAAGCCTGAAACCATAAATTACCGTACGTACAAACCCGAACGCGATGGTTTGTTCTGCGAGCGCATTTTTGGTCCTATCAAGGATTATGAATGTCATTGCGGTAAATATAAGCGTATCCGTTATAAAGGTATCGTCTGCGACCGTTGTGGTGTAGAAGTTACAGAAAAGAAAGTACGCCGTGAACGTATGGGACATATCCAGCTGGTGGTGCCGGTGGCACACATCTGGTATTTCCGTTCGCTTCCAAATAAGATCGGTTATTTGCTCGGACTGCCGACAAAGAAACTGGATTCGATTATATACTACGAACGTTATGTTGTTATTCAGCCGGGTGTAAAAGCTGAAGACGGTGTAGCTGAATATGATTTGCTTTCGGAAGAAGAATATCTGGATATCCTGGATACGCTTCCAAAAGATAATCAATATCTTGAAGATAATGATCCGAACAAGTTTGTTGCAAAGATGGGTGCTGAAGCAATCTATGATTTGCTGGCTCGTCTGGATCTGGATGCTCTGTCTTATGAATTGCGTCACCGTGCAGGTAATGATGCTTCACAGCAACGTAAGAATGAGGCATTGAAACGTCTGCAGGTAGTAGAATCGTTCCGTGCATCACGTGGACGCAACAAACCGGAATGGATGATTGTACGTATCGTACCGGTTATCCCACCCGAACTCCGTCCATTGGTTCCATTGGATGGTGGTCGTTTTGCTACATCTGACTTGAACGACCTTTATCGTCGTGTGATTATCCGTAATAACCGTCTGAAACGACTGATTGAAATCAAGGCTCCGGAAGTGATTTTGCGTAATGAAAAACGTATGCTTCAGGAATCTGTCGATTCTTTGTTTGATAACTCACGTAAATCAAGTGCTGTGAAGACAGATGCCAACCGTCCGTTGAAATCACTGTCTGATAGCTTGAAAGGTAAACAAGGACGTTTCCGTCAGAACTTGCTGGGTAAACGTGTTGACTACTCTGCACGTTCGGTAATCAATGCGAATTCCGAATTGATGGCTGCCGAATTGTACAAGCCGTTTATTATTCGTAAGCTCATTGAACGTGGTATCGTTAAGACGGTGAAATCTGCAAAGAAGATTGTAGACCGTAAGGAACCGGTGATCTGGGATATTCTGGAATACGTAATGAAAGGACATCCGGTACTGTTGAACCGTGCTCCGACATTGCACCGTTTGGGTATCCAGGCATTCCAGCCGAAGATGATCGAAGGTAAAGCTATCCAGTTGCACCCGTTGGCATGTACGGCATTCAACGCCGACTTCGACGGTGACCAGATGGCTGTTCACTTGCCTTTGAGTAATGAAGCAATTCTGGAAGCACAAATGTTGATGCTTCAGTCACATAATATCCTGAATCCGGCAAACGGTGCGCCTATTACTGTGCCTGCACAGGATATGGTTCTTGGTTTGTATTACATTACCAAGTTGCGTGCCGGTGCTAAAGGTGAAGGTCTTACATTCTACGGACCGGAAGAAGCATTAATCGCTTACAATGAAGGTAAGGTAGATATTCATGCTCCGGTAAAGGTGATCGTGAAAGACGTTGATGAAAATGGTAACATTGTTGACGTTATGCGTGAAACTTCGGTAGGACGTGTGATTGTTAATGAAATCGTTCCGCCTGAAGCAGGTTATATCAATACGATTATTTCTAAGAAATCTCTTCGTGATATCATTAGTGATGTAATCAAGGTTTGTGGTGTGGCTAAAGCTGCAGACTTCTTGGATGGAATCAAGAACTTAGGTTATCAGATGGCCTTTAAGGGTGGTTTGTCATTCAACTTGGGTGATATTATCATTCCGAAAGGAAAAAGAAACGTTGGTACAGAAAGGTTACGACGAAGTTGAACAAGTCGTAAATAACTATAACATGGGTTTCATTACCAACAACGAACGTTATAATCAGGTAATTGATATCTGGACACATGTGAACTCTGAGTTGTCTAATATCCTGATGAAGACAATTTCTTCGGATGATCAGGGATTCAACTCTGTATATATGATGCTTGACTCTGGTGCTCGTGGTTCTAAAGAACAGATTCGTCAGTTGTCAGGTATGCGTGGTTTGATGGCAAAACCGCAGAAAGCAGGTGCTGAAGGTGGTCAGATTATTGAAAACCCGATCTTGTCAAACTTTAAAGAGGGACTTTCTGTGTTGGAGTACTTTATCTCTACTCACGGTGCCCGTAAAGGTTTGGCGGATACCGCTTTGAAGACTGCCGATGCCGGTTATCTGACCCGTCGTCTGGTGGACGTATCACATGATGTGATTATTACAGAAGAAGACTGCGGTACACTCCGCGGATTGGTTTGTACAGACTTGAAGAATAACGATGAAGTAATCGCTACCCTGTATGAACGCATCTTAGGTCGTGTTTCTGTACATGATATTATTCATCCTACTACAGGCGAATTGCTTGTTGCCGGTGGTGAAGAAATCACAGAAGAAGTTGCCAAGAAAATTCAGGAGTCTCCGATCGAGAGTGTTGAAATCCGTTCGGTATTGACTTGTGAAGCGAAGAAGGGTGTTTGTGCTAAATGTTACGGACGTAACCTGGCAACAAGCCGCATGGTTCAGAAGGGTGAAGCTGTCGGTGTAATTGCTGCTCAGTCAATCGGTGAGCCGGGTACACAGTTGACATTGCGTACATTCCACGCCGGTGGTACTGCTGCGAATATTGCAGCTAACGCCAGTATCGTTGCTAAAAATAATGCACGTCTTGAATTTGAAGAGTTGCGTACAGTAGATATCGTTGACGAGATGGGTGAATCTGCAAAAGTGGTAGTAGGTCGTTTGGCCGAAGTACGTTTTGTGGATGTAAATACCGGTATTGTTCTTTCTACTCATAACGTACCTTATGGTTCAACACTGTATGTAAGTGATGGCGACTTGGTAGAAAAAGGCAAACTGATCGCTAAATGGGACCCGTTCAATGCCGTTATTATAACTGAAGCAACTGGTAAGATTGAATTCGAAGGTGTAATTGAGAATGTTACTTATAAGGTTGAATCGGATGAAGCAACAGGTCTTCGTGAAATTATTATTATTGAATCCAAGGATAAAACCAAAGTTCCTACAGCTCATATTTTGACAGAGGACGGCGATCTGATTCGTACTTATAACTTACCGGTAGGTGGTCACGTGATTATTGAAAATGGTCAGAAAGTGAAAGCCGGTGAAGTAATCGTGAAGATTCCGCGTGCTGTAGGTAAGGCGGGTGACATCACGGGTGGTCTTCCTCGTGTTACTGAGTTGTTTGAAGCACGTAATCCGTCTAATCCTGCTGTCGTTTCTGAAATTGACGGTGAGGTTACAATGGGTAAGATCAAGCGTGGTAACCGTGAGATCATTGTAACTTCCAAGACTGGTGAGGTTAAAAAATATCTGGTTGCACTGTCTAAGCAGATTCTGGTACAGGAAAATGACTATGTACGTGCAGGTACTCCGTTGTCTGACGGTGCTACTACTCCGGCTGATATCCTGGCAATTAAAGGTCCTACGGCTGTACAGGAATATATTGTGAATGAAGTTCAGGATGTATACCGCTTGCAGGGTGTGAAGATCAATGATAAGCACTTCGAGATTATCGTTCGTCAGATGATGCGTAAGGTTCAGATTGATGAACCGGGAGATACTCGTTTCCTCGAACAGCAAGTCGTAGACAAACTGGAATTCATGGAAGAAAATGATCGTATCTGGGGTAAGAAAGTCGTAGTGGATGCTGGTGATTCTCAAAATATGCAAGCTGGTCAGATTGTAACTGCCCGCAAGTTGCGTGATGAGAACAGTATGTTGAAACGTCGTGACTTGAAACCGGTTGAGGTTCGTGATGCTGTAGCTGCAACTTCTACTCAGATTCTTCAGGGTATTACGCGTGCTGCACTGCAGACTTCAAGCTTTATGTCGGCTGCTTCCTTCCAGGAAACAACGAAAGTCTTAATGAGGCTGCTATCAACGGTAAGATCGATAAGTTGAAGGTATGAAGGAAAATGTGATCTGTGGTCACTTGATTCCTGCAGGTACCGGTCAGCGCGAATTTGAAAAACTCATCGTTGGATCAAAAGATACGATCGTATCTTGGCTAACAAGAAAAACAGTACTTTGACTACAATGAAGTAGAATAAATACAATTCAATTGACTATATGAGAAGGAGCGATTGCCAGATTGGGTAATTGCTTATTTCTTTTACTTGTGTGTATTACCATTAGTCTCAGGAAAAATGTGTTATTTTGCAGGATAACTTTTAATCATATAAAATATGGAAGAACAAAATAACAATGGACAATTACAGATTGAATTGAGAGAAGAGATAGCGCAGGGAACTTATGCAAATCTAGCTATTATTACTCATTCTAGTTCTGAATTCATCCTTGACTTCGTGCGCATAATGCCGGGCATACCGAAGGCTGGCGTGCAATCTCGCATTGTGGCTCCGAACACGCAAAACGCTTGCTGCGGGCATTGGAAGACAATATAGCAAAGTATGAACGGGTATTCGGCCCGATTCGTACTTCAGATGAACCTTCTTCCTCCCTGGCGGGTGTAAAAGGCGAAGCATGAAGATGATATAAAACATTAAAAAAAAAGTTGTAGCGCATTGAATATTCAAATATTATTCGTATTTTGCAGCCCAAAATGTATAGTTACGAAATTATAACAATAATATAAATCAAAACAATTAAAATGCCTACAATTCAGCAATTAGTAAGAAAAGGACGCGAAGTGCTGGTGGAGAAAAGTAAATCTCCAGCCTTGATTCATGTCCTCAAAGACGGCGTTTGGTGCGGAGAGTATACACTACTATCCGAAGAAGCCGAACTCGCAATGCGTAAAGTAGCTCGTGTACGTTTGACTAACCAAAAAGAGGTTAACTCATACATTCCGGGAGAAGGACACAACTTGCAGGAACACTCAATCGTTTTGGTACGTGGCGGTCGTGTAAAAGACCTTCCGGGTGTACGTTACCACATTGTACGTGGTACACTTGATACTGCAGGTGTTGCTGGTCGTACTCAAAGACGTTCTAAGTATGGTGCTAAGCGTCCGAAACCAGGACAAGCTGCTGCTCCTGCTAAGGGTAAGAAAAAATAAGGATTAAAACCTAATTAGAATTAAAGTAATAACTTACGTTTTAGTTTGTTGGAAATGCTAAAGGTTGAGTAAATTCTCCGGAGGGAGAGTTGAAGAAGTCAAGAAGTAGACAGCCAAGAACAAAAACATTATTTTTCAAACAAATGAGAAAAGCAAAACCAAAAAAACGCCTGATTCTTCCGGATCCCGTTTTTAATGACCAAAAGGTTTCTAAGTTTGTAAACCATTTGATGTATGATGGTAAAAAAAATACATCTTATGAAATCTTTTATGCCGCTCTGGAAACAGTGAAAGCAAAACTTCCTAACGAAGAAAAATCAGCTCTCGAAATCTGGAAAAAGGCTTTGGATAATGTAACTCCGCAAGTAGAAGTAAAATCTCGTCGTGTAGGTGGTGCTACCTTCCAAGTTCCTACTGAAATCCGTCCGGATCGTAAAGAATCGATTTCAATGAAGAATCTGATTCTGTTTGCTCGCAAAAGAGGTGGTAAATCAATGGCTGACAAGTTGGCTGCTGAAATTATGGATGCCTTCAATGAACAAGGCGGTGCATACAAGCGTAAAGAAGATATGCACAGAATGGCAGAAGCTAACCGTGCATTTGCTCATTTTAGATTCTAATACTGTAAGAAACCAAATATAAACTTAAAGTAAAGGAATTAGAAAATGGCAAAGACAGATTTACATTTGACTCGTAATATCGGTATCATGGCTCACATTGATGCCGGAAAAACAACTACTTCTGAACGTATCCTGTTCTACACTGGATTGACTCACAAAATAGGTGAAGTTCATGATGGTGCTGCTACTATGGACTGGATGGAACAGGAGCAAGAACGTGGTATCACTATTACATCTGCTGCAACAACAACAAGATGGAAATATGCTGGTGATACTTATAAAATTAACTTGATTGACACTCCGGGGCACGTTGATTTTACTGCAGAGGTAGAACGTTCATTGCGTATCCTTGATGGAGCTGTGGCTGCTTATTGTGCTGTTGGTGGTGTTGAGCCCCAATCAGAAACTGTATGGCGTCAAGCTGATAAATATAACGTTCCTCGTATTGCTTATGTTAATAAGATGGACCGTTCTGGTGCAGACTTCTTTGAAGTAGTTCGCCAGATGAAGGATGTGCTTGGAGCTAATCCGTGTCCGATTGTTGTTCCTATTGGTGCTGAAGAATCTTTTAAAGGTCTTGTTGATCTTATCAAAATGAAAGCTATTTATTGGCACGATGAAACAATGGGTGCTGACTACAGTGTTGAGGAAATTCCGGCAGAACTTGTCGATGAAGCTAACGAGTGGAGAGACAAGATGCTTGAAAAAGTAGCTGAATTTGATGATGCTTTGATGGAGAAATATTTCGATGATCCTTCTACTATTACTGAAGAAGAAGTGTTGAGAGCTCTTCGCAATGCAACAGTTCAGATGCCGTAGTCCCCATGCTTTGTGGGTCTTCTTTCAAGAACAAAGGTGTTCAGACATTGCTTGACTATGTTTGTGCTTTTTGCCTTCTCCGCTTGATACAGAGAATGTAATAGGTACAAATCCTAATACTGGAGCTGAAGAAGATCGTAAACCAAGTGATGATGAAAAAACATCAGCTTTAGCATTTAAGATCGCAACTGACCCATATGTAGGTCGTTTGACTTTCTTCCGTGTTTATTCAGGTAAAATTGAAGCTGGTTCTTATATCTACAACTCTCGCTCTGGTAAGAAAGAACGTGTTTCTCGTCTGTTCCAGATGCACTCTAACAAACAGAATCCGGTTGAAGTAATCGGTGCTGGTGATATCGGCGCAGGTGTAGGTTTTAAGGATATTCACACTGGTGATACTTTGTGTGATGAAAACGCTCCGATCGTACTTGAATCTATGGACTTCCCGGAACCAGTTATCGGTATCGCTGTAGAACCTAAGACGCAGAAGGATATGGATAAGCTGTCTAACGGTTTGGCTAAATTGGCTGAAGAAGATCCGACGTTTACTGTGAAGACAGACGAACAGACAGGTCAGACGGTTATTTCTGGTATGGGTGAGCTTCACTTGGATATCATTATTGATCGTTTGAAACGTGAGTTCAAGGTAGAATGTAACCAGGGTAAGCCGCAGGTTAACTACAAAGAAGCTATCACGAAGACAGTTAATTTGCGTGAAGTATATAAGAAGCAATCTGGTGGGCGTGGTAAGTTTGCTGATATCATCGTGAATATTGGTCCGGCTGATGCAGATTTCACTTTGGGTGGTTTGCAGTTTGTTGACGAAGTGAAAGGTGGTAACATTCCTAAGGAATTTATTCCTGCTGTTCAGAAAGGCTTTACGAATGCTATGAAGAGTGGTGTTTTGGCAGGTTATCCGCTGGATTCATTGAAAGTTACTTTGGTTGATGGTTCATTCCATCCGGTTGACTCTGACCAGTTGTCATTCGAAATCTGTGCAATGCAGGCTTATAAAAATGCATGTGCTAAGGCAGGTCCTGTTTTGATGGAACCTATCATGAAGCTGGAAGTTGTAACTCCGGAAGAGAATATGGGTGATGTTATCGGTGACTTGAACAAACGTCGTGGACAGGTTGAAGGTATGGAATCTAGTCGTTCTGGTGCCCGTATCGTGAAAGCAATGGTGCCACTGGCTGAAATGTTTGGTTATGTAACAGCGTTACGTACTATTACATCAGGTCGCGCAACTTCATCAATGGTTTACTCTCATCACGCTCAGGTTTCTTCTTCTATTGCCAAGGCTGTATTGGAAGAAGTAAAAGGACGTGCTGATTTACTCTAAAATATCTAAAGCAGCAGGCTAGCGAATGACTCTTAGCCTGCCGCTTTATCTTATTATAAATGTATTAATTAAAAAAAATAATGAGTCAGAAAATTAGAATTAAATTGAAATCTTACGACCACAACTTGGTTGACAAGTCAGCTGAGAAGATTGTAAGAACCGTAAAAGGCTACGGGTGCTATTGTTAGTGGTCCAATTCCTCTGCCTACGCACAAGCGTATCTTTACAGTAAACCGCTCGACTTTCGTTAACAAAGAAGTCACGTGAACAGTTTGAACTCTCTTCTTATAAGAGATTGATCGACATCTATAGCTCAACTGCTAAGACAGTAGATGCTCTTATGAAGCTTGAGTTGCCAAGTGGTGTGGAAGTAGAAATTAAAGTTTGATAATTAAAAATTAGTGAAATGCCAGGATTATTAGGAAAAAAAATCGGAATGACATCCGTTTTCAGTGCCGATGGTAAAGAATGTACCATGCACTGTTATCGAAGCAGGTCCTTGTGTTGTTACTCAAGTTAAAACTGTAGAAAAAGATGGCTATGCAGCTGTTCAGTTGGGTTTCCAGGACAAAAAGGAAAAACATACAACTAAACCGTTGATGGGTCACTTTAAAAGAGCAGGAGTAACACCGAAGAGACACTTGGCTGAGTTCAAAGAATTTGGAACAGAATTGAATCTGGGTGATACTATTACTGTAGAGATGTTTAACGATGCTAACTTTGTTGACGTTGTTGGAACTTCTAAAGGTAAAGGTTTCCAGGGTGTAGTAAAAAGACATGGTTTTGGTGGTGTGGGGCAGGCTACTCACGGACAGCACAACCGCGCTCGTAAACCGGGTTCTATTGGTGCTTGTTCTTACCCTGCAAAAGTATTCAAGGGAATGCGCATGGGTGGACAACTTGGTGGTGACAGAGTCACTGTACAAAACTTGCAGGTATTAAAAGTAATCGCGGATCATAACCTTCTTTTGATCAAAGGTTCTATCCCGGGTTGCAAAGGTTCAATCGTAATAATTGAGAAATAATGGAAGTTAACGTATATAACATTAAAGGTGAAGACACTGGGAGAAAGGTTACGTTAAACGAATCTATCTTCGGAATTGAGCCCAACGACCACGCTATCTATTTGGACGTAAAACAGTTTATGGCTAATCAGCGTCAGGGTACTCATAAGTCAAAAGAAAGAAGTGAAATCAGTGGTTCAACTCGTAAGATCGGTCGCCAGAAAGGTGGTGGCGGAGCACGTCGTCGTGGTGATATGAACTCACCGGTGCTCGTTGGTGGTGCTCGTGTTTTTGGTCCGAAACCAAGAGACTACTTCTTCAAGTTGAATAAAAAAGTTAAGACATTGGCTCGTAAGTCAGCTTTGTCTTATAAAGCTCAAAACGATGCAATCGTTGTCGTTGAGGATTTCACATTTGAAGCTCCTAAGACAAAAGATTTCGTTGCTATGACAAAAAATCTTAAAGTTTCCGATAAAAAGCTACTTGTAATTTTACCGGAAGCAAATAAAAACGTATATTTGTCAGCTCGTAACATAGAGGGTGCAAACGTGCAGACTGTCTCAGGATTAAATACTTACAGAGTATTGAATGCTGGGGTTGTTGTGCTTACTGAAAACTCTCTGAAGGCTATTGACAATATCTTAATTTAAAAAGGAGGCTTAAATAATGGGAATTATTATTAAACCGTTGGTAACAGAGAAAATGACTGCAATCACTGATAAGCTGAATCGTTTCGGCTTTGTTGTACGTCCTGATGCTAACAAACTGGAAATTAAGAAGGAAATTGAAGCTCTTTATAATGTTACAGTAGTTGATGTGAATACTGTGAAGTATGCTGGCAAAAATAAGAGCCGTTATACTAAAGCAGGTATCATCAATGGTCGTACGAATGCATTCAAAAAAGCAATCGTGACATTGAAAGAAGGAGATACTATTGATTTTTATAGCAATATTTAATAAAAATGGCAGTACGTAAATTTAAGCCCACAACACCGGGGCAAAGACATAAAATTATTGGTACTTTCGAAGAAATTACTGCATCAGTACCAGAAAAGTCTCTTGTATATGGTAAGAAATCATCTGGTGGTCGTAACAACGAAGGTAAGATGACTATGCGCTACATTGGTGGCGGTCATAGAAAGGTGATTAGAATTGTTGATTTCAAGAGAAACAAAGACGGTGTACCAGCAGTGGTTAAGACAATTGAATACGATCCGAATCGTTCGGCTCGTATCGCTTTGTTATATTACGCTGATGGAGAAAAAAGATATATTATTGCTCCCAATGGATTGCAAGTTGGTGCGACTCTGATGTCAGGTGAAACAGCAGCGCCAGAGATTGGTAATGCTCTTCCTCTTCAAAACATTCCGGTGGGTACTGTAATTCACAATATTGAGTTACGTCCGGGACAGGGTGCTGCTCTGGTTCGTTCAGCTGGTAACTTTGCACAGTTGACTTCTCGTGAGGGTAAGTATTGTGTGATTAAATTGCCTTCAGGTGAAGTAAGACAGATTCTTAGCACTTGTAAAGCTACTATCGGTAGTGTTGGTAACTCAGATCATGGATTGGAAAGCTCAGGTAAGGCTGGACGCTCTCGTTGGCAAGGTCGTCGTCCTCGTAACCGTGGTGTTGTAATGAACCCGGTTGATCACCCGATGGGTGGTGGTGAAGGACGTGCTTCTGGAGGTCACCCAAGATCACGTAAGGGATTGTACGCTAAGGGACTTAAGACTAGAGCTCCTAAGAAACAGTCGTCTAAGTACATTATTGAGAGAAGAAAAAAGTAATCTGATTAATTGAGTAAACTATGAGTCGTTCATTAAAAAAAGGTCCATATATTAACGTTAAGCTTGAAAAGAGAATTCTTGCCATGAATGAATCAGGTAAAAAAGTCGTAGTAAAGACTTGGGCCAGAGCTTCAATGATTTCGCCTGATTTTGTAGGCCATACAGTTGCAGTTCACAATGGAAATAAATTTATTCCTGTATATGTTACCGAGAATATGGTAGGACACAAGTTGGGCGAATTTGCTCCAACTCGTACATTCAGAGGACACGCTGGTAACAAGAAAAGATAACAGGAATTATTTGAAATAATAAAGTAATAAATAATAATGGGAGCAAGAAAAAAAATATCGGCTGAAAAAAGAAAAGAAGCCCTTAAGACCATGTATTTTGCTAAATTGCAAAATGTTCCTACTTCTCCACGTAAGATGCGCTTAGTCGCTGATATGATTCGTGGTATGGAAGTGAACAGAGCACTTGGTGTTTTGAAATTTTCTTCAAAAGAAGCTGCTGCAAGAGTGGAAAAATTGCTTCGCTCTGCAATTGCTAACTGGGAACAGAAAAACGAACGTAAAGCAGAAAGCGGCGAGTTGTTCGTAACGCAGATTTTTGTTGATGGTGGCGCTACACTCAAAAGAATGAGACCGGCACCGCAGGGTAGAGGTTATAGAATTCGCAAACGTTCAAATCACGTAACATTGTTCGTTGGTGCTAAAAGTAATAACGAAGATCAAAATTAAGGTAGATGGGACAAAAAGTTAATCCAATAAGCAACCGTTTAGGAATTATCAGAGGATGGGATTCTAACTGGTATGGTGGAAATGATTACGGTGATTCTTTGCTGGAAGATAGCAAAATCCGTAAATATCTTAATGCAAGACTTGCAAAGGCAAGTGTATCAAGAATCGTAATTGAACGTACGCTGAAGCTCGTTACTATTACTGTTTGCACTGCTCGCCCGGGTATTATCATCGGTAAAGGTGGCCAAGAAGTTGATAAGTTAAAAGAAGAGTTGAAGAAGGTTACCGACAAAGATATTCAAGATTAATATCTTTGAAGTGAAGAGACCGGAACTGGATGCTGTAATTGTTGCTAACAACATTGCTCGCCAGGTAGAAGGTAAAATTGCCTATCGCCGTGCCATCAAAATGGCTATCGCAAACACAATGCGTATGGGTGCTGAAGGTATCAAAATTCAGATTTCAGGACGTTTGAATGGAGCTGAAATGGCCCGTTCTGAAATGTATAAAGAAGGAAGAACTCCGTTGCACACTTTCAGAGCTGATATCGACTACTGTCATGCTGAAGCATTGACTAAAGTTGGTCTTTTAGGTATCAAAGTTTGGATTTGTAGAGGTGAAGTGTTTGGTAAGAAAGAATTGGCTCCGAACTTTACACAAAGCAAAGAAAGTGGTCGTGGAAACAATAGTGGAAACAACGGCGGAAAGAACTTCAAAAGAAAGAAAAATAATCGCTAAACGAATTTGAATTTTAGGAAACTATGTTACAACCGAAAAAGACAAAATTCAGAAGACAACAAAAAGGCCGTGCAAAAGGTAATGCCCAGAGAGGTAACCAGCTGGCCTTTGGTTCTTTTGGCATAAAGGCTTTGGAGACTAAGTGGATTACAGGCCGTCAGATCGAAGCTGCTCGTATTGCAGTAACAAGATATATGCAACGTCAAGGACAGATCTGGATCCGTATATTCCCGGATAAACCGATCACTAGAAAACCTGCCGATGTGCGTATGGGTAAAGGTAAAGGTGCTCCCGAGGGATTTGTGGCTCCTGTAACTCCAGGTAGAATCATTATTGAAGCTGAAGGAGTATCTTACGAAATCGCGAAAGAAGCATTGCGCTTAGCTGCTCAAAAGCTTCCTATTACAACGAAGTTTGTCGTAAGACGTGATTATGATATTCAAAATCAAAATGCGTAAGTGTTATGAAAATTGCAGAAATTAAAGAAATGACTACTAATGATTTAGTAGAAAGAGTAGAGGCAGAAACAGCTAATTATAACCAGATGGTTATCAATCATTCTATTTCTCCTTTGGAAAATCCTGCTCAAATCAAACAATTACGCAGGACTATTGCGCGTATGAAAACAGAATTACGCCAAAGAGAACTTAACAATAAATGATCAGCTTGATGGAAGCAAGAAATTTAAGAAAAGAAAGAACAGGGGTTGTGTTGAGCAATAAGATGGATAAGACCATCACAGTTGCTGCCAAATTTAAGGAAAAACACCCTATATATGGTAAGTTCGTTAGTAAAACGAAGAAGTACCATGCTCATGATGAAAAGAATGAATGCAATATCGGTGATACTGTACGCATCATGGAAACTCGTCCTTTGAGCAAGACTAAAAGATGGAGATTAGTAGAAATAATTGAAAGAGCTAAGTAATTATGATACAAGTAGAATCCAGACTTACAGTATGTGATAACAGTGGAGCTAAAGAAGCTTTGTGTATCCGTGTATTGGGTGGTACAGGTCGTCGTTATGCTTCAGTGGGGGATGTCATTGTAGTTTCAGTAAAGAGTGTTATCCCTTCGAGTGATGTTAAAAAAGGTGCAGTATCAAAGGCTTTGATTGTACGTACGAAGAAAGAAATCCGTCGTCCTGATGGTTCTTATATACGTTTTGATGATAATGCTTGCGTGTTGCTTAATAATGCAGGTGAAATTAGAGGAAGTCGTATTTTCGGTCCTGTAGCAAGAGAACTTCGTGCTACAAACATGAAAGTTGTGTCACTTGCGCCTGAGGTACTTTAATTTTGTAAAAGATTTGAGTAATGAGTAAATTACATATTAAAAAAGGCGATACAGTTTACGTAAATGCTGGCGAAGATAAGGGCAAAACTGGTCGTGTATTGAAGGTTCTTGTTAAAGAAGGTCGTGCAATTGTTGAGGGTATCAATATGGTATCTAAGAGCACAAAACCGAATGCTAAGAATCCGCAAGGTGGTATTGTGAAGCAGGAAGCTTCTATCCACATTTCAAACTTGAACCCGGTTGATCCAAAAACTGGTAAAGCAACGCGTATTGGGAGAAAAAGAGTTCTGAAGGAACTTTAGTGCGTTATTCTAAAAAATCGAGAGGAGATTTAGTAATGAGTAATACTGCTAGTCTTAAGAAAGAATATGCAGATCGTATTGCACCTGCATTGAAATCACAATTCCAGTATTCTTCAACGATGCAGGTACCCGTACTTAAGAAGATTGTTATCAATCAAGGTTTAGGTATGGCTGTTGCTGATAAGAAGATTATTGAAGTAGCAATCAATGAAATGACAGCTATCACAGGTCAGAAGGCCGTAGCTACCATTTCTCGTAAAGATATCGCAAACTTTAAGTTGCGTAAAAAAATGCCGATTGGTGTTATGGTAACTTTACGTCGTGAGAGAATGTATGAATTCCTTGAAAATTGGTTCGTGTAGCTCTTCCTCGTATTCGTGACTTCAAAGGTATCGAAAGTAAGTTTGATGGTAAAGGTAACTATACCCCTTGGTATTCAGAACAATCATTTTCCCTGAAATAAATATCGATAGTATTACAAGAATTCTCGGAATGAATATTACCTTGTAACCTCTGCGGAGACAGATGAAGAAGGTTATGCCTTGTTGAAGGAATTCGGTTTACCTTTTAAAACGCTAAAAAAGACTAATAGATATGGCAAAGGAATCAATGAAAGCACGTGAAGTAAAACGTGCTAAATTAGTAGCCAAATACGCCGAAAGAAGAGCCGCTTTGAAACAAATCGTGAGAACAGGTGAACCTGCCGATGCTTTTGAAGCTGCACAGAAATTGCAAGAGTTGCCAAAGAATTCTAATCCGATTCGTATGCACAACCGTTGCAAACTGACTGGACGTCCTAAAGGTTATATTCGTCAATTCGGAATTTCGAGAATTCAATTCCGTGAGATGGCATCTAACGGACTGATCCCAGGCGTAAAAAAAGCAAGCTGGTAATTATTGTTTAAATATTGTCAGGGTAGTCCTGATTAATTTAATTTATTTTTATATGACTGATCCAATAGCAGATTATTTAACGAGGTTGCGGAACGCGATTGGTGCAAAGCACAGAGTTGTTGAAGTTCCCGCTTCGAATTTGAAAAAAGAAATCACTAAGATTCTTTTTGAAAAAGGCTACATTCTTAACTATAAGTTTGTAGAAGATGGTCCTCAAGGAACTATCAAGGTTGCCTTGAAGTATGATTCTGTTAACAAAGTTAACGCAATCAAAAAATTAGAAAGAGTATCTTCTCCGGGTATGCGTAAGTATACTGGTTACAAAGATATGCCGCGTGTTATTAATGGGTTGGGTATTGCTATAATATCTACTTCCAAAGGTGTAATGACTAACAAAGAGGCTGCAGAACTGAAGATCGGTGGTGAAGTCTTGTGTTATGTATATTAATTAGGAGGAATTAGCAATGTCAAGAATAGGAAAATTACCCATTAGTATCCCTGCTGGAGTGACAGTCACTCTGAAGGATGATGTGGTTACCGTTAAGGGACCCAAAGGCGAACTTAGCCAATATGTGAATCCTGCTATCAATGTTGCCATTGAAGACGGACACGTGACTTTAACAGAAAACGAAAAAGAAATGATTGATAACCCGAAGCAAAAAGCATGCTTTCCACGGTTTGTATCGTTCTTTAGTTCACAACATGGTTGTGGGCGTGTCTGAAGGATATAAAAAGGAACTGGAACTTGTCGGTGTAGGTTACCGTGCTTCTAACCAAGGTAACATCATTGAGCTTGCTTTAGGTTATACACACAATATTTTCATTCAATTGCCTGCTGAGGTGAAAGTTGAAACTAAGTCTGAAAGAAATAAGAACCCTCTTATTATATTGGAATCGTGTGACAAACAATTGCTTGGTCAAGTTTGCTCTAAAATACGTTCTTTCCGTAAACCTGAACCATACAAGGGTAAAGGTATTAAGTTTGTTGGCGAAGTAATTCGTAGAAAGTCTGGTAAATCAGCCGGCGCTAAGTAATTCATATAAAATTAGATTATTATGACAACAAAAATAGAAAGACGAGTTAAGATCAAATATAGAGTACGCAATAAGATTTGGTACTGCTGAACGTCCGCGTATGAGTGTATTTAGAAGTAACAAGCAAATTTATGTCCAGATTATCGATGATCTTTCTGGTAAGACACTGGCTGCCGCTTCTTCTTTAGGTTTGACTGATAAAGTTGCTAAAAAAGAACAAGCTGCTAAAGTTGGTGAAATGATTGCTAAAAAGGCTCAGGAAGCAGGTATAACTACTGTTGTTTTCGACCGTAATGGTTACTTGTATCATGGGAGAGTAAAAGAAGTAGCTGATGCTGCTCGTAACGGTGGACTTAAATTTTAATCATTATGGCAGGAGTTAATAATAGAGTTAAGGTTACTAACGATATAGAACTGAAAGATAGATTAGTTGCTATTAATCGTGTTACTAAAGTTACCAAAGGTGGTAGAACTTTTAGTTTCTCTGCAATCGTTGTTGTAGGTAACGAAGAAGGTATTATCGGTTGGGGACTTGGTAAAGCAGGTGAAGTAACAGCTGCTATCGCTAAAGGTGTTGAATCAGCTAAAAAGAACCTGGTGAAAGTGCCTATTTTGAAAGGTACTGTTCCTCATGAACAATCAGCTAGATTTGGTGGTGCTGAAGTATTCATCAAACCTGCATCTCACGGAACTGGTGTTGTAGCTGGTGGTGCTATGCGTGCTGTATTGGAAAGTGTTGGTATTACTGACGTTTTGGCTAAATCTAAAGGTTCTTCAAATCCGCACAACCTTGTTAAAGCTACAATTGAAGCTTTAAGTGAAATGCGTGATGCAAGAATGGTTGCTCAGAACAGAGGTATTAGTGTTGAAAAAGTATTTAGAGGATAAGGAGGAGATATGTCAACTATAAAGATTAAACAAGTTAAAAGTAGAATTGGTGCTCCAGCTGATCAGAAAAGAACTCTTGATGCACTGGGACTTCGCAAACTGAACCGCGTGGTTGAACACGAAAGCACTCCTTCAATTCTTGGGATGGTAGATAAAGTAAAACACTTGGTTGCCATTGTTAAGTAATTATTTGTTGAATAATAAAACGAAATTACAATATGAACTTAAGTAATTTAAAACCTGCAGAGGGATCTACTAAGACAAGAAAAAGAATTGGACGTGGAACTGGTTCTGGCTTAGGCGGTACTTCTACAAGAGGTCATAAAGGAGCTAAATCAAGATCTGGATACTCTAAGAAAGTTGGCTTTGAAGGTGGTCAGATGCCTCTTCAACGTCGAGTTCCTAAATTTGGTTTCAAGAATATCAATCGTGTAGAATATAAAGCCATCAATCTGGATACTATCCAGAAACTTGCTGAAGCTAAGAGCTTGGCAAAAATTGGTGTAAACGACTTTATTGAAGCAGGATTTATTTCTTCAAATCAATTGGTTAAAGTATTGGGTAACGGAGCTCTGACTAACAAGCTGGAAGTAGAAGCTAACATGCATTCTCTAAGAGTGCTGCTGCTGCTATTGAAGCTGCTGGTGGAACTGTAGTAAAACTCTGATTCAATGAGAAAAGCTATTGAAACATTAAAGAATATATGGAAGATTGAGGATCTGAGACAGCGGATCCTCATCACCATATTGTTTGTGGCAATTTACCGTTTCGGATCATATGTCGTATTACCGGGTATTAATCCGGCAATGCTGGCAAAATTGCACGAACAAACAAGTGAACTTTTAGCCTTGTTAAATATGTTCTCTGGAGGAGCATTTTCTAATGCCTCTATTTTGCATTAGGAATCATGCCTTATATCTCTGCATCTATCGTTATTCAGCTATTGGGAATCGCTGTGCCGTATTTCCAGAAGTTGCAGCGCGAAGGTGAGAGCGGCAGAAGAAAATGAATCAATATACTCGTTATCTGACGATTGCTATATTGTTAGTTCAGCCCCTTCTATTTGCTCAATCTTAAAATGCAGGCTGCCCTTCCTTAAATGCTTCATTAGATTGGACTCTGTTTATGGTTACCTCTACCATTATTTTGGCAGCAGGTAGTATGTTTATTTTGTGGCTTGGTGAAAGAATTACTGATAAAGGTATTGGTAACGGTATTTCATTTATCATCCTGATCGGTATTATCGCTCGTTTCCCTGATGCTTTGATACAAGAAGTTGTATCCAGAGTAGCAAATAAGAGTGGTGGTTTGATCATGTTTATAATTGAAATCGTATTCTTGTTATTAGTGATTGGTGCTGCTATTCTTTTGGTACAAGGTACAAGAAAGATTCCTGTACAGTATGCAAAAAGAATTGTAGGTAATAAGCAATATGGTGGTGCAAGACAGTATATTCCTTTGAAGGTGAATGCTGCTGGTGTAATGCCTATAATTCTTTGCTCAGGCAATCATGTTTATTCCAATTACGTTTATCGGTTTTTCAAATGTAAATGATGCGGGCGGTTTCTTGCATGCGTTTACAGATCATACAAGTTTCTGGTATAATTTTGTTTTTGCGGTAATGATTATATTATTTACATATTTCTATACTGCAATTACAATCAATCCGACTCAGATGGCTGAGGATATGAAGAGAAATAATGGTTTCATCCCTGGTATCAAACCGGGAAAGAAAACAGCAGAGTATATTGATGATATCATGTCTCGTATTACTTTACCGGGTTCTTTCTTCTTGGCTTTAGTTGCTATTATGCCTGCTTTTGCCGGTATATTTGGGGTTCAAGCTGGATTTGCTCAATTTCTTCGGCGGTACATCTTTGTTAATTCTTGTAGGTGTTGTTCTTGATACACTGCAACAGGTTGAAAGTCATTTGTTGATGAGACACTATGATGGTCTGTTGAAGTCTGGTCGTATTAAAGGACGCGCTGGTGTAGCGGCATATTAATTCTTTAGATTAGAAATGATATTTCTTAAAACAGAAGATGAAATAGAATTGCTCCGTCAGAGTAACCTGCTTGTCGGTAAGAACTCTAGCTGAGGTTGCTAAACTGGTGAAGCCTGGTGTAACTACACGTGAGTTGGATAAGGTTGCTGAAGAGTTCATTAGAGATCATGGGGCAACTCCAACTTTCAAAGGATTTCCGAATCAATATGGAGAACCATTTCCCGCATCTCTTTGTACTTCTGTTAATGAGCAGGTTGTACATGGAATCCCAGGGGATATTGTACTGAAAGATGGCGATATCGTATCAGTGGATTGCGGAACTTACATGAATGGTTTTTGTGGTGATTCTGCTTATACTTTTTGTGTAGGAGAGGTGGACGAAGAAATTCGTAACTTGTTGAAGGTAACTAAAGAAGCGTTATATATTGGCATTCAGAACGCAGTGCAAGGCAAAAGAATCGGAGACATCGGGTATGCTATTCAGCAATATTGTGAGTCTCATTCTTATGGTGTAGTGCGTGAGTTTGTCGGTCACGGCATCGGTAAGGAAATGCACGAAGATCCCCAAGTACCTAATTATGGTAAAAGAGGATATGGACCTTTGATGAAAAGAGGCCTTTGCATAGCGATAGAGCCGATGATAACATTGGGAGATCGACAAGTGATTATGGAACGTGATGGATGGACTGTGAGGACCAGAGATCGTAAATGTGCTGCACATTTTGAACATACGATAGCTGTTGGAGCTGGTGAAGCTGATATTTTGTCTTCATTCAAATTCATAGAAGAAGTTTTAGGAGATAAAGCAATATAATATGGCAAAGCAATCTGCAATAGAACAAGATGGAGTTATAGTTGAAGCATTGTCTAATGCAATGTTTCGTGTTGAATTAGAAAACGGACATGAGATTACTGCACATATTTCGTAAGATGCGGATGCATTACATCAAGATCTTGCCGAGATAAAGTGAGTCGAAATGTCTCCTTACGACTTATCGAAAGGAAGAATTGTGTTTAGATATAAATAAAATAAGATATGAAAGTAAGAGCATCATTAAAGAAACGCACGCCAGAATGTAAGATCGTTAGACGTAATGGCCGTTTGTATGTTATTAACAAGAAAAATCCTAAGTATAAACAACGTCAAGGATAATTTGTTATTTTTGCAAAAAAATAATTTAGTATATGGCTATAAGAATAGTTGGTGTAGATTTACCTCAGAATAAAAGAGGTGAAATGCGTTGACCTATGTATATGGAATAGGTCGCAGTAGTTCAGCAAAAATTTTAGATAAAGCTGGTGTAGATAAAGATCTGAAGGTTAAAGACTGGACAGATGATCAAGCTGCTAAGATTCGTGAGATTATCGGTGCAGAGTATAAAGTAGAAGGTGATCTTCGTTCTGAAATCCAATTGAACATTAAGCGATTAATGGATATTGGTTGTTACCGTGGTGTACGTCATCGTATTGGTCTGCCTGTTAGAGGTCAGAGCACTAAGAACAATGCACGTACTCGTAAGGGTAGAAAGAAAACCGTTGCTAATAAGAAAAAAGCTACTAAATAATAATTGTTGATATGGCAAAAAAAACAGTTGCAGCTAAGAAGAGAAATGTGAAAGTAGACGCTAATGGACAGTTACACGTTCATTCATCTTTCAACAATATTATTGTTTCTCTTGCAAACAGTGAAGGGCAGATTATCTCTTGGTCATCTGCAGGAAAGATGGGATTTAGAGGTTCAAAAAAGAATACTCCTTATGCAGCGCAGATGGCTGCCCAGGATTGTGCAAAGATTGCATTCGATCTTGGCGAAAGGTAAAAGCATATGTGAAGGGTCCAGGTAACGGACGTGAGTCTGCTATTAGAACTATCCACGGTGCTGGTATCGAAGTTACTGAAATCATTGACGTGACTCCGCTTCCACATAATGGTTGTCGTCCTCCGAAAAGACGTAGAGTTTAATTTACCTTTAACTTAAAATGATCTTGATTTTGTTTTTGGATTACATTTAATTTCTCTCTGCAATCGCGGCTGCAACAAATTGAGTTCATGAATAAACAATTAAATATTTAAAAGAAATGGCTAGATATACTGGACCAAAATCGAGAATCGCCCGTAAATTCGGTGAAGGCATCTTTGGAGCTGACAAAGTTTTGTCAAAGAAGAACTATCCTCCCGGACAACACGGAAATTCAAGAAAAAGAAAAACTTCTGAATATGGTGTGCAACTTCGTGAAAAGCAGAAAGCGAAATACACTTATGGAGTTTTAGAAAAACAATTCCGCAATTTGTTTGAAAAAGCCGCTACCGCTAAAGGTATTACCGGTGAGGTGCTTCTTCAATTGCTGGAAGGCCGTCTTGACAACGTAGTATTCCGTTTGGGTATTGCTCCTACACGTGCTGCTGCTCGTCAGTTGGTTAGTCACAAGCATATTACTGTAGATGGTGAAGTGGTAAACATTCCTTCATTCGCAGTAAAACCAGGACAATTGATTGGTGTTCGTGAAAGATCTAAATCTTTGGAAGTAATTGCTAACTCTCTTGCAGGTTTCAATCACAGCAAATACGCTTGGTTGGAGTGGGATGAAGCTTCTAAGGTTGGTAAAATGTTGCACATACCTGAAAGAGCAGACATTCCTGAGAACATTAAAGAACATTTGATCGTTGAATTGTATTCTAAATAATAATTAATTTCATGGCGATATTAGCATTTCAAAAACCTGATAAAGTATTAATGTTGGAGGCGGACTCCAGATTCGGTAAATTCGAATTTCGTCCGTTGGAACCGGGGTTTGGTATTACTGTAGGTAATGCATTGCGCCGTATCCTGCTTCTCTTCATTAGAGGGTTTTGCTATCACTACTATCAGAATAGATGGTGTGGAGCATGAATTTTCTAGTGTACCTGGAGTAAAAGAGGATGTTACCAACATTATCTTGAATCTGAAACAAGTGAGATTCAAGCAAGTAGTTGAAGAATTCGAGAGCGAAAAAGTGAGCATCACTGTCGAGAATTCAAGTGAATTTAAAGCAGGTGACATAGGTAAGTATTTGACTGGATTTGAAGTGTTAAATCCGGAATTAGTTATTTGTCATTTAGATTCTAAGGCAACTATGCAGATTGATATTACTATTAACAAAGGTCGTGGATATGTTCCTGCTGATGAAAATCGCGAATATTGCACGGATGTTAATGTAATTCCAATCGACTCTATTTATACACCGATACGTAATGTCAAGTATGCTGTAGAAAACTTCCGTGTAGAACAGAAGACTGACTACGAAAAGCTAGTGCTTGAGATTAGTACCGACGGTTCTATACACCCGAAAGAAGCGCTGAAAGAAGCTGCAAAAATTCTGATTTATCACTTCATGTTGTTCTCTGACGAGAAGATCACGCTTGAAAGTAATGATACTGATGGCAATGAAGAGTTTGACGAAGAAGTATTGCATATGCGTCAGCTGTTGAAGACTAAGCTTGTTGATATGGACTTGTCAGTTCGTGCCCTCAATTGCTTGAAGGCTGCTGACGTAGAAACTCTCGGCGACTTGGTACAATTCAACAAAACTGACCTGTTGAAATTCAGAAACTTCGGAAAGAAATCGCTTACCGAGCTTGATGATTTGCTGGAAAGTCTGAATCTATCGTTTGGAACCGACATTTCTAAATATAAATTAGATAAAGAATAAAAAATGAGACATAATAAAAAATTCAATCATTTAGGTCGTACTGCTTCTCATAGAAGCGCTATGTTATCTAACATGGCTTGCTCTTTGATCAAGCACAAAAGAATCACTACGACTGTTGCAAAGGCGAAAGCTTTGAAAAAGTTTGTTGAGCCTTTGATTACAAAGTCTAAAGAAGATACTACGAATTCTCGTCGTGTTGTATTTAGCAACCTGCAAGATAAGATTGCAGTAACAGAATTGTTCAAAGAAATCTCGGTTAAGATTGCTGACCGTCCGGGTGGTTATACTCGTATCATCAAGACTGGCAATCGTTTAGGTGACAATGCAGAAATGTGTTTCATTGAGTTGGTTGACTACAATGAAAACATGGCTAAAGGAAAAAGTTGCTAAGAAAGCTACTCGTACTCGTCGTTCGAAGAAAGCTGCTGAAGCTACTCCTGCTGCTGTTGAAGCTCCTGCAACTGAAGCTCCTAAGGCTGAAGAACCAAAAGCTGAATCAGCTGAATAATTTTACAGTTATTCTTATAGATATAAAAAAGGCTACCCTCACAGGTAGCCTTTTTTGTTTGTCTGCCGTTTACTAATACTAAGATACATTAAAATATATCTTAATAGAACTTTTCATAGAGAGAATCTGTTATATTTGCAGGAGAATATGGCAAAATTTGTAAAGGTAATATTGTTTCTGTTGCTGACTGTTGCTTTTCATAGCATAGCAGGCAATGTTTCTACTGCGAAAGTGGTGGATGAACAGGAGCGTGCTATTACATATGCAATGAGACAGCATGGGGAAATCAGCGCACCGGATCTTCCTGGTAAGCCAGTGGCTGAACTGAACAACTTGCAAAGCCATCAGATATCTGTAACACGTATTCAACGTGTACAACTTGGAGAATATTTCTTTTCTTTAAAAAATGCGCTACAATGTTGTGCTGATCGTGATAATTCACTTTCACAACACTGGGGGCGGATTTATGGTACAACAACTTCCTATTATTGCCAGCCAGCAAGTGAATACTATGTATATACTTTGAGGCGTATAATTATTTAGTAGTATATTTATTGGTATTGTTTATTTTGTGGTTACTGGTATCTTCTGTAATACCGGTGACTATATCCTTTTTATCTTTATATTTTTACTAATAATTTAAACTTAAATATTATGGCAACTACTCAAACGATTGATGCTACTATCTTCGCATCTTCACACCCCGATATCGCAAAACGTACAAGTGTTTCAGGAGTTTTAATTTCTTCTGTAATGTTATTGGTCGGTATTTTAGCTTTTGCTTCTACTTTCGAATTGGAAGATAAGTCTTCTACGGTTAGTATGGCTTTGATGGTTCTGGGAACAGGTTTATTCCTTATGGGGATTTTCCGTCTCTTCTGGAAATCAAAAGAAGTTATTTATTTGCCAACCAAAAGTGTGGCTAAAGAGCATAGTATATTCTTTGATTTGAAACACATGGATGCTTTGAGGAATCTTGTGAATTCGGGTTCATTCTCTGCAGGTTCGAATATAAAGAGTGAGGCTAGTGGTAATATACGTATGGACGTGATACTTTCTGCTGATAAAAAGTTTGCAGCTGTACAGTTATTCCAGTTTATACCTTATACATATCAGCCAATAACATCAGTGCAGTATTTCACTGATGAACAAGCTTCAGCGGTAATAGCATTTCTGGCAAAAAGTAAAATGCAGTAAAAGTATATCTACAAAACCTGTTTAACTTTGTTTTTTCCGACACATTAAAACAGGTAGCTTGAAATTTTATATTCAGTTTGCTGCTACTAAATAAAGCAGGTTTTGGATGTTACTGCAATAGAAAACTTTGATTTTCATACAAGGATGGGGATTAGTCGTTAATGACGGCGATCCCCATTTTCTTCATTAAAAAGCAGGCATTCATATTTTGCGCAACTCCGTTTCTCATTTGGTAAGAGAAGGTGAGTTCGTTGTTCGTGATGTCAGCTTCGAAACAGTAATTCCGGATATTTTGTGGGAAAGAGTCCACTAAAGTTCCTAGCAACAAGTCATGAGTGGCGATGATGCCATTGGTGTTCATGTGCATGAATTGTTTGATGAGGGCGAAAGAACCTTTCTGTTTATCCATAGAGTTTGTACCTTTCAATATTTCATCAAGGATGATGAAAAGTTCTTCTCCTGCTTCAAGCTTGTCTATGATTAATTTAAGTCGCTTGAGTTCGGCAAAGAAATAAGATTCGTTGTCGGCTAAGGAGTCACTGGTTCGAAGGCTGGTGACGAGGCGAGCCGGATATATTTCCATCCGCTTTGCCCAAACGGGAGCCCCTATACATGCTAGTAGATAATTCACTCCTACAGTACGTAACATGTGCTTTTTCCTGCCATATTGGCTCCTGTGATAATAATAAAGAAAGGACGTCTTTCAATGTCTATTCCGTTGCGTACACATTTGTTGCGATCCATTAAAGGATGCCCCAAAGCTTCAGCCTGCAGATGGAAAGATTGAGCAGCAATGGTAGGATAGATGTAATCCGGATGATTATATGCGAATGTTGCCAGAGAACAATAAGCGTCAATTTCTCCGATGGTTTCTATCCAGCGGGGAAGGTCAGATGCGTGGATTTCTTTCCACTTCTCGATTCGTATCACTTGGCGCAGCTCCCAGAATATCAGTCCATTGAGTATCGTGCTTATTAGCAGATTGCTTCGTTGATCGAGCGCGTTCATCAGTTTTGAAAGCTGGCGTACTGCTTGAGAAGCGGTTTGATTCTGACTTGTAAGTTCCGTTTTTAACTTTTGCAGTATATGACTTTGCATTTCTTTCTGTTCAGTGAGAAGAATCTGGTCAGCGTATGTCGAAAGAATTTGTAGCTTTTCTCCGTAGGTCGTTTGTAGTTTAGTGATTCCTTTAGAAAAAATAGTGCTGAATAATACAAAGCCAACAAACACTCCTCCTGCAATACTCTAGAGATAATACCTAAAATGGCTAGACCTATACATAAGAAATTAATGATCGTTACCGCTGTCGGGAGGATGCGTAGAAGCGTACGCTTCCGATAATAACTTGGACTGTTTGCCCATTCTTTGATTTCGGTGGTATCGGCAGGTTTTCCTTTATAGAGTAAGCCGAGCAAGCGGATTTGTTGGCGATATTCTAGGTCTGTGGACAATTCATGTATAGCTTCCTGGCGATGTTCAATAGCTTCTTTGTTTTCCAGATGTGCATTGAACCAGCTTGCAAGATGCTGTTTGCCAATAGGCGTTGCAGTGCGGTTGATGTATTGGAAAAGAGAATGTTCGCCAAATACGTCTAAATCAAGAGTGTAGAGATGAGATGGATTAACAAATTCTTTTCCATCATCAAAATCAGAAAAGTCATATTGCATGGCGCGTAGCTCCTGCTCATTGATTTCTATTTTCTTTTTCAGAAAGTCTTTTCGGTAGAACCAGAAATTATGGCGTTTTACCAGCCAGATGAATAAGATAAAAGGTAAGATAGCGAAAGCAGAGAGACATAGCCACCCATCAGACCAAAAGATAATAGCATTTGCTACAGCTCCTACGAATAAGATCAGGCGGAGAAGACTGATATAATAGATACGTTTCCGTGCATTCTGTAACTCCAGTTCTGTTTTCTGAATGATTTGCTGATATGTAGTAATGATCTGTTCTTGTTTTTCCATGACAAATTTAATTCTTTTCCACAAAGGTAATATAATTCATGACGGTCGGGATAAGAGCTTGTTTTTGTCGAGAGCAGATTTACTGTTTATTAACGGAAGATAGAAAGGAATAACAAGCTCATATTATGACTTGTTTGGATAATGCCTTATTAGCTGTAGGAATGGGGTATATAAGTTCTGTTTCCGTTTAATAAGAGTAGGGGCATTTCCTGATAGCAGCTTTTTTTCAATATTTCTTTTCTCATTCTTGCATTTATCCGCTAAAATTTATAACTTTCCACTCGAAAAGGCGTTAGACAGGAAAGGAGGATGCTTATGAAGAAAGGATGTATCTTATGTTTGCTGATAAGCGTGATTAGCCTTCCGTTAATTGCGCAGAATATTATTTATTCCAACCTGAAAGAGTTGCTGGCTCAACATGGTGATACCACAGCCGTGTTGCGTGTAGAAAAACGTTCCAGAAATCAGATTGTATTGACAGGAGGGGCTGATTACCGGATAACGGCCGGTGATGACGAGTTGATGTGTCGACGCTTGAAGAAGCGTTGTTTTGCCGTGCGTGACGAAAAAGGAGATTTATATTTGAATTGTCGTAAGTTGCGCTATAAAAAGTTACGCTTTGGAGCATGGTATGCCCCTGCCGTTCAATTGGGTAAAAATATCTATTTTTGTGCCATGCCTCTAGGCTCGGTTATCGGAGGAAACTTTGTAGAAGAGGATGACGTAAAACTGGGAGGGAATATTGGCGATGCTCTTGCCGCTTCAAGTTTGGTTACGAAACGCGTCTGTTATGAGCTAAATGGTGAAACAGGAAAAGTCGATTTTCTAGGAAAAGATAAAATGCTTCAATTATTGGAGAATTATCCGGAACTGAAACAGGCATATTTGAAAGATGATAGTCAGGAGGCGAAGCATACCTTTAAATATTTGTTGGAGTTGCGGAATAAACAAAAAAAGTAATTTTGTCGATCTCTGTTGGTATAGCAGAGAAAGAGTATGTTCATAATACAATCATGGTCATAGTGATATGATTAGGGTGCGGATTATGCAAATAACACAGAACTCATGGCTTTGATTTAATGGAAAAATCCGCTATCCATTTTAATAAAAGCCCTATTAGTCCGTTTGGATAAAAGACCTGCATTTGTATCTGTATAAAAGCATAAGAGACTCCTGACATTGCCTGTATCTTACCATTCTATTAAGCAGTAAATGTAATAATGCCTTTCTGATAATAAATCTGTTATTTCTCTTGTCTTTTATCTTCTTTTTTTCTATATTGCGAAGAGTTATAAGACTGTATTGCTTACAGTTTGTAATCCTTAATTCTGTTTATTATGAGAATAACTCTTGGCAACACGCTACCTCCTTATCCGGATTTTGTAGAAGGTATCCGGAGAGCTCCCGACCGTGGTTATACACTTACCCCGGCGCAGACCATCACAGCTTTAAAAAACGCTTTGCGTTATATTCCCTCCGAGTGGCACGAACAACTGGCTCCTGAATTTATGGAAGAACTACGCACTCGCGGGCGGATTTACGGATACCGTTTCCGTCCTGCCGGAGACTTGAAAGCAAAGCCGATTGATGAATATCAGGGGCAATGTATTGAAGGCAAAGCCTTTCAGGTAATGATTGACAATAACCTTTGCTTCGATATAGCCTTATATCCCTACGAACTTGTTACTTATGGTGAAACCGGGCAAGTTTGCCAAAATTGGATGCAATATCGACTGATTAAGCAATATCTGGAAGAACTTACCCAGGAACAGACACTGGTTATTGAATCCGGACATCCATTGGGGCTTTTCCGCTCCCGTCCCGATGCTCCCCGCGTTATAATTACCAATTCGATGATGATCGGACAATTCGACAATCAACATGATTGGCATATTGCCGCCCAGATGGGAGTTGCCAATTACGGACAGATGACAGCTGGTGGTTGGATGTATATCGGTCCTCAAGGCATTGTGCATGGCACTTTCAACACCCTCCTGAATGCCGGACGATTGAAACTCGGAATTCCACAAGACCAAGATTTGCGGGGACACTTATTTATTTCTTCCGGTTTGGGAGGAATGAGTGGTGCACAACCTAAAGCAGCCGAAATAGCAGGAGCAGTCTCCATCATAGCCGAAGTAGATCGTTCACGCATTGAAACACGCTACCGCCAGGGATGGGTAGGGCATGTGACTGCAGATATCATAGAAGCATACCGGATGGCAACTGAAGCAATGCGACGTCGTGAACCTTGTTCCATTGCCTATCATGGAAATATAGTAGACCTGCTCGAATATGCCGAGCGCGAAAAGATTTTGATCGAACTATTATCCGATCAAACCTCCTGTCACGCCGTTTACGAAGGCGGATACTGCCCAGCCGGACTGACTTTCGAGGAACGCACACGCCTTCTTCACGAATCGCCGGAGCAATTCCGTCACTTGGTAGACATATCTCTGCGCCGTCATTTCGAAGTCATCAAGAAATTGGTAGCCCGCGGAACTTATTTCTTTGATTATGGAAATTCTTTTATGAAAGCCATATACGATGCCGGAGTAAAAGAAATCTCCTATAATGGTGTTGATGAAAAAGACGGATTTATCTGGCCAAGTTATGTCGAGGATATTATGGGACCCCAACTCTTTGACTACGGCTACGGTCCGTTCAGATGGGTTTGCTTGAGTGGCAAACACGAAGATCTGATAAAAACAGACCATGCGGCTATGGAATGTATCGACGTCAACCGGCGCGGACAGGATCTTGACAACTACAATTGGATACATAATGCAGAAAAGAATCAGCTCGTGGTGGGTACACAGGCACGTATTCTGTATCAGGATGCAGTTGGGAGAATGAACATTGCCCTCCGTTTCAATGAGATGGTTCGCCGGGGTGAAGTAGGCCCTATTATGCTGGGACGAGACCATCACGACGTAAGCGGTACGGATTCTCCTTTCCGGGAGACGTCGAATATCAAAGACGGAAGTAATGTGATGGCAGATATGGCTGTGCAATGTTTTGCCGGAAATTGTGCCCGTGGAATGAGTCTGGTAGCCTTACACAATGGAGGTGGCGTCGGCATTGGTAAAGCAATCAATGGCGGTTTTGGTATGGTATGCGACGGTAGCGAACGGGTAGATGAAATACTTCGTTCGGCAATGCTTTGGGACGTAATGGGAGGAGTAGCCCGCCGTTCGTGGGCGCGTAATCCGCATGCGATGGAAACGAGTGAGGCATTTAATGAGTCCCATGCTGGAGATTATCAGATAACAATGCCGTATGTGGCGGACGAAGAATTAATAAAGAAGATGGTTACATCTATTGTGGGAAAGTAGTCTCACAATATAAGAGAAAACATTCCCATAATATGAGGGAGTAAATTCCCACAATATATGGAACAGTTTAAACATGCGGTTATTTTGAATAAACCATGTGGCTATTTGATGTAAAACATATAGTTATTCAGTAAAGTATAACCTCTATAATAATAGATATTTGGTATGAGTTGGAATAAGATTATTGAATGCGTCCCCAATTTTAGCGAGGGACGTGATTTGGAGAAAATAGATCAGATAGTAGCCCCTTTCCGTGCTAAAGCCGGAGTAAAACTGCTTGATTATAGTAATGATGAAGACCATAATCGTCTGGTCGTCACACTTGTGGGAGAACCGGAAGCACTGTATGAAGCAATAGTTGAAGCCGTCGGTGCAGCTGTCTGTTTGATCGACCTGAATCAGCACACCGGGCAACATCCTCGTATGGGAGCGGTAGATGTGATCCCTTTCATCCCGATTAAGAATACCAGTATGGAAGAAGCCATCGAACTCTCTAAAAAAGTAGCAGCGAAAGTTGCGGAGCTATATAATCTTCCCGTCTTCCTGTATGAAAAGTCCGCTACTGCGCCACATCGGGAAAATCTCGCCTCCGTTCGTAAAGGTGAATTTGAAGGAATGGCCGAAAAGATCAAACTACCCGAATGGCAACCTGACTTCGGACCTGCTGAACGACATCCGACCGCAGGTACCGTAGCAATCGGAGCCCGTATGCCACTCGTAGCCTACAATATTAATCTAAGTACAGATAATCTGGAGATAGCCACTAAGATTGCGAAAAGTATCCGCCATATCAATGGAGGACTTCGTTATGTAAAAGCAATGGGGGTGGAACTGAAAGAGCGAAACATTACCCAAGTATCCATTAACATGACCGACTATACCCGTACCGCACTTTACCGTGCCTTCGAATTAGTACGTATCGAAGCCCGTCGTTACGGTGTTACGATTGTAGGTAGCGAAATAATCGGCCTTGTACCGATGGAAGCTTTGATTGATACCGCTTCCTACTATCTCGGACTCGAAAACTTTACCATGCAGCAAGTTCTCGAAGCTCGTATCATGGAATAGTCAATAAGAAAATAAAATGAATCACAATTGCTTTATGGCAAACATCATTCTAAAAAACGTGCTATTCATATCTCCATTTATTATATGAACTAATTATGATGAACTATTTATGAGTGAAAACCTAATCATATTTAACGCCCGTATCGTAACCCCCATCGGCTTTTCCGCCCGTAAAGGAGAGGAAATGTCTCAACTGCAAATCATAGAAAACGGAACCGTGGAAGTGACCAAAGGAATCATTACTTACGTTGGTGAAAACCGTGGTGAAGACCGGGATGGTTACTACCAGCACTATTGGCATTATAACGCTCGCGGACATTGCCTTTTACCCGGTTTCGTCGATTCCCATACCCATTTTGTATTTGGTGGAGAACGTTCCGAAGAATTCTCCTGGCGTCTGAAAGGCGAAAGCTATATGTCAATCATGGAGCGGGGAGGGGGAATTGCAAGTACCGTAAAAGCCACCCGGCAAATGAACTACCTTAAACTTCGTTCAGCCGCCGAAAGCTTCCTGAAGAAGATGAGTACTATGGGAGTAACCACCGTAGAAGGTAAAAGTGGCTATGGCCTGGACCGGGACACAGAATTACTACAACTAAAAGTAATGCGCAGCCTGAATAACGCTGAGCATAAACGCGTCGATATAGTCTCCACTTTCCTCGGCGCCCATGCCCTTCCCGAAGAATATGCAGGGAGAAGCGACGAATACATCGACTTCCTGATTCGTGAAATGCTTCCCCTTATCCATTCCGGTAAGTGGGCAGAATGTTGTGATGTCTTTTGCGAACAAGGAGTTTTCTCTGTCGAACAGTCCCGCCGCCTCCTTCAGGCAGCCAAGGAGCACGGTTTCATATTGAAACTCCATGCTGATGAAATCGTCTCCCTCGGTGGGGCCGAACTGGCAGCCGAACTGGGAGCACTATCTGCTGACCACCTCCTGCATGCTTCCGATGCCGGCATCCGTGCAATGGCTGATGCCGGAGTTGTGGCTACCCTGTTGCCTTTGACAGCTTTTGCCCTGAAAGAACCCTACGCACGAGGTCGTGAAATGATTGATGCCGGCTGTGCTGTGGCACTCGCTACCGACCTGAATCCCGGCAGTTGTTTCTCCGGTTCCATCCCGCTGACCATTGCTTTGGCCTGCATCTATATGCAAATGAGCATCGAAGAAACCATCACTGCCCTGACCCTGAACGGAGCTGCCGCCCTTCAACGAGCCGACCGTATTGGAAGTATCGAAGTTGGCAAACAAGGCGATTTCATCATTCTCAATTCCGACAACTATCATATTCTACCTTATTATATAGGCATGAACTGTGTAATCATGACTATTAAAGGCGGCATGTTATATCCCGTCGCTTAATAGTTACCCCACTCATTCATTAATCACTTAAAACTGAATACCATGTTAGCAGATTTAACCGTAAAAGATTTCTTAGATAAAGTAGCTTGCAGTGACCCTGTGCCCGGTGGTGGCAGTATTGCCGCTTTGAATGGAGCACTGGCTTCCGCGCTTTCCACGATGGTGGCACGGCTCACCGTAGGAAAAAAAGGATACGAAGCCAGTGAAGAAGTAATGCAACACGCACAAACAATCACACTCCGCTTACTGGACGAATTTATTGCACTTATTGATAAAGATTCCGCTGCCTACAACGAAGTCTTTGCCTGCTTCAAACTTCCTAAAACAACCGACGAAGAGAAAGCTGTCCGAAGTGCCGCCATTCAGGAAGCAACCAAACAAGCTGCCCTCGTCCCGTTAGAAGTAGCCCGCAAAGCACTGGATATGATGTCCGTCATAGCAGATGTTGCCCGTTTGGGTAACCGTAATGCCGTCACAGACGCCTGTGTAGCCATGATGTCTGCCCGTTCCGCCGTATTGGGAGCCTTGCTGAATGTTCGTATTAACCTCGGTTCGCTCAAAGACAGAGATTTTGTCCTCCAGCTGCAAACCGAAGCCGATGCCATCGAGCAAACCGCCTGTCAGAGAGAAAAAGAATTGTTGGATGCCGTAAATCAAGACCTGCGCGTATGAGTAAGAATGTATACCATATCGGTTCCGGAGCACTGACCTTCGAAATCATCGAACGAATTATAAACGAAAACGAAACTGGAACTAGCCCCCGAAGCCAAGTTACGCATCCAGAAATGCCGTGACTACCTCGACCAAAAATAGCTTCTTCCGAAGAACCATTATACGGCATAACAACAGGTTTCGGCTCTCTATGCACTAAAATATATCTCCCGATGAACTGGGAACCCTCCAGGAGAACTTGATAAAAAGCCATGCTTGCAGCGTAGGCGAAGAAATCCGCCCCGTCATCATCAAACTGATGATGCTTCTCAAAGCCCACGCCCTCTCATTGGGACATAGCGGCGTACAAGTTATCACCGTGCAACGCATCCTCGATTTTTTCAATAATGACGTCATGCCAATTGTCTACGACCGCGGTTCCCTTGGAGCCTCCGGCGACCTGGCACCGCTCGCCAATCTTTTCCTTCCTCTGATAGGTGTCGGTGATGTTTACTATAAAGGAAAAAAGTGCGAAGCCATCAGCGTACTCGACGAGTTTGGCTGGGAACCGGTCAAACTAATGAGCAAAGAAGGACTAGCCCTGCTGAACGGCACCCAATTTATGAGTGCCAACGGTGTGTTTGCTATGCTCAAAGCCTTTCGCCTCTCGAAAAAGGCCGACCTGATAGCCGCCCTTTCCCTCGAAGCCTTTGACGGCCGTATCGACCCGTTTATGGACTGCATCCAGCAAATCCGTCCCCATCAGGGACAGATTGAGACAGGCGAAGCCTTCCGCAAACTACTGGCAGGCAGCGAACTAATCGAACGCCACAAGGAACATGTGCAAGATCCCTATTCCTTCCGCTGCATCCCACAAGTACATGGCGCCACCAAAGATGCCATCCGCTACGTTGCCTCCGTACTGCTGACCGAAATCAATTCCGTCACGGACAACCCCACCATCTTCCCCGATGAAGACCGGATCATCTCCGGTGGAAACTTTCACGGGCAACCGCTTGCCATCTCTTATGACTTCCTCGCCATCGCCCTGGCCGAATTGGGAAATATCTCCGAACGCCGTGTCTCCCAACTGATTATGGGACTCCGTGGACTACCTGAATTTCTCGTAGCCAACCCCGGTCTGAACTCCGGCTTCATGATTCCCCAGTATGCCGCCGCCTCCATGGTCAGCCAGAATAAAATGTACTGCTATGCAGCTTCGAGCGATTCCATAGTCTCCTCCAACGGACAGGAAGACCATGTAAGTATGGGAGCCAATGCCGCAACCAAACTCTATAAAGTGATGGACAACCTTGAACATATCCTTGCCATCGAACTGATGAACGCCGCACAAGGCATCGACTTCCGCCGCCCGCAGAAAACCTCTCCCGTTCTTGAGCGTTTCCTCCATGCCTATCGGAAAGAAGTGCCTTTTGTAAAAGATGACATCGTGATGTACAAGGAAATACATAAAACAGTCGCCTTCCTGAAGAGGACACAGATTGAATACTGACAATAAATTGACCCTTTTTTGCTTTTCGTTAATAATGGTGACTGTTATTGCCGGATAAGTGATCGATTCTTATCGATATTTATCCGGCATTTATTGGCTCCCATCTCTTCTATTAGCGATAAAACTTTACTTCCTATATTCCCTCCTTTTACCTTTCCTTTGTGTTTGTTCCAAATTTCCTATTAACACTTGTTTTCATTTCACTCTATTGAATGATAATAAATCCCAAATGGACTATAAATAGCTGGAAACTTAATTTGTTAATTGAGTTTTCTATATATCTTTGTTCCGTTTTTCCTTTGGAAATGAAGAGAAAACGAAAACTGCATTTTAATAAAATAGAAAAACGGATGATGACAGAGCATGGAAAGGACGCTTCCCAACGGGTAGAGTTAAGAGAACGGATCATAACGGCGGCAACAGAAGCTTTTACTTCAAAAGGCATCAAGTGTATTACGATGGATGACATTGCGGCAGCATTGGGCATTTCCAAACGTACGCTCTACGAAGTCTTTTCGGATAAAGAATCGTTGTTGAAAGAATGCATACTGAAGGCACAGGCAGACAGAGACAAGTATTTGCAGAAAGTCTTTGAACAGTCGCACAATGTGTTGGAAGTGATACTTGCTGTCTTTCAGAAAAGCATTGAGATGTTTCATCAGACGAACAAACGCTTTTTTGAAGACATTAAGAAATATCCCAAAGTATATGAGATGATGAAGAATCGGCAGGACAGCGATTCGATGAAAACCATGTCCTTCTTCAAAACAGGAGTAGAGCAGGGCATCTTTCGTTCGGATGTAAACTTCGCTATTGTCAATTTGCTGGTACGTGAGCAGTTTGATGTGCTGTTGAATACGGACATTTGCAACGAATATCCTTTTATAGAAGTATACGAATCCATCATGTTTACCTATATACGCGGTATCTCCACCGAAAAAGGAGCAAGGGTACTGGAAGACTTTATACAAGAATATCGCAAGAACCGCATCGAAGACTAGAGTAAAAGTGAGGTTCTATTGACAAACAATTAAGATTAAATTAGAAATTCAGTTTATGAACAAGATGAAAAGATTGACAGGTCGGAAGATCCTTCTGGTAGCTGTGGCATTCTGTGCATTTGGTTTTGCAAAGGCGCAGGACACGCAGACGGAGAAGAATACCCTAACCTTAACCTTAGACAAAGCCTTGGAAATTGCATTGGATGAGAATCCGACAATGAAAGTGGCAGCGGAAGAAATCGCCTTAAAGAGAGTTGCCAGCAAGGAAGCCTGGCAAAGTCTGTTGCCGGAGGCCAGCATTGCCGGTTCCTTAGACCATACAATTAAAGCGGCTGAAATGAAATTGAACGATATGTCGTTCAAGATGGGGCAAGACGGTTCGAACACCGCCAATGCCGGGTTGAGTATTAACCTGCCACTCTTTGTGCCGGGTGTTTACCGTGCTATGTCGATGACAAAGACGGATATTGAACTGGCAGTAGAGAAGTCACGTGCTTCCAAACTGGATCTGGTGAATCAGGTAAGCAAGGCTTATTATCAGTTAATGCTTGCACAGGATAGCTATGAAGTGCTTCAAGGCAGCTATAAACTGGCAGAAGATAATTACAATGTAGTGAATGCCAAATATCAGCAGGGAACTGTGAGCGAATATGACAAGATCAGTGCGGAAGTACAGATGCGCAGCATTAAGCCGAACCTGATTGCGGCAGCCAATGCGGTGACTTTGGCTAAATTACAGTTAAAAGTTCTGATGGGCATCACTGCCGATGTGGAGATAAAGATTAATGATAATCTGACCAACTATGAGACGACCATGTTTGCCAATCAGTTGAAAGAAGAGAATGTGAATCTGAACAACAATACCACCATGAAGCAGTTGGACTTGAACATGAAGTTGCTCGAAAAGAATGTAAAGTCTTTAAAGACGAACTTTATGCCGACTCTTTCCATGAGCTTCTCCTATCAATATCAGTCATTGTATAATCCGAATATCAATTTCTTCGATTATAACTGGAGCAACAGTTCCAGCCTGATGTTCAATATCAGCATACCTTTATATAAGGCAAGCAATTTTACGAAAGTGAAATCTGCCCGTATCCAGATGCGCCAGCTCGATTGGAATCGTATCGATACGGAAAGACAGTTGAATATGCAGATTGTCAGTTGTCGCAATAATATGAGTGCCAGCACAGAGCAGGTAGTCAGCAACAAGGAAAATGTGATGCAGGCAAAGAAAGCGGTGGTGATTGCCGAAAAACGTTATGATGTAGGTAAGGGCACGGTGCTCGAACTGAACAGTTCCCAAGTGTCACTGACACAGGCGCAACTCACCTACAATCAGTCCATATACGATTACCTGGTTGCTAAGGCAGACCTCGATCAGGTTCTGGGAAAAGAATAAAGATAGACAACTAAAAAATTACAAGTAAGGAATATGAAAAGAAGTATCCAATTGGTAGCCCTGCTGTTAACTGTGTTTATGGGCTCATGTACAGGTGGAAAAAGACAAAGCTGCTGCGGAACATGTGGACGCAAAGCCTATTGTGAAGCTGGCAGACGTAAAAGCCCGCCCCGTAGATCAAATACAGGATTACACAGCAACGGTGGAAGCCGAAGTAAAGAATAATATTGCGCCTTCGTCTCCCGTACGTATCGATCAGATTTTCGTAGAAGTGGGCGACCGCGTATCCAAAGGACAGAAACTTGTGCAGATGGATGCAGCCAACCTGAAACAGACGAAGCTGCAACTAGATAATCAGGAAATAGAATTCAACCGTATCGACGAATTATATAAAGTGGGCGGTGCGTCCAAATCAGAGTGGGATGCTTCGAAGATGCAACTCGATGTGAAGAAAACCGCTTATAAGAATCTGCTGGAGAATACCTCTTTGCAAAGCCCTATCAATGGTGTAGTCACTGCGCGCAACTATGATAATGGCGATATGTACAGTGGTGGAGAACCGGTTCTGGTAGTAGAACAGATCACTCCCGTGAAACTCCTGATTAACGTGTCTGAAACCTACTTCACGAAAGTGAAAAAAGGTACTCCTGTCGACGTGAAACTCGATGTATATGGTGATGAAGTCTTTACAGGAACCATCAACCTGATTTACCCTACCATAGATGCTACTACCCGTACATTCCAGGTGGAGATCAGACTGGATAATAAAGACCAGCGTGTGCGTCCGGGAATGTTTGCCCGTGCGACATTGAACTTCGGTACAGCAGAAAACGTAGTTGTTCCTGATTTGGCTATCGTTAAGCAGGCAGGTTCCGGCGACCGTTATGTATTCGTTTATAAAGACGGTAAAGTATCTTATAATAAGGTTGAACTGGGTAGACGCATGGGTACGGAGTACGAGTTGAAATCCGGTGTGCCCGATAACTCACAGGTTGTAGTTGCCGGACAGTCACGTTTGGTGAACGGTATGGAAGTAGAGGTGGAAGCCTCTTCCCAACTTTCTTCCAAATGAGAGATGTACAGTACCTTTCTCCCAATGCTTTTATTAATTAACCTGATTTCAAAACGATCTTCCGGCTTCCTCTTCTTGGGAGAGGAGTGGGGAGAGGCTTTTAAATAAAACAACATGAGTTTATACGAAGGTGCGGTTAAGAAACCGATTATGACCTCCCTCTGCTTTCTGGCAGTGGTGATTTTTGGTCTTTTCTCTTTGTCCAAGTTACCTATCGACTTGTATCCGGACATTGACACGAATACGATCATGGTAATGACCGCATATCCTGGCGCAAGTGCTTCGGATATAGAAAATAACGTTACCCGGCCGCTGGAGAATACCTTGAATGCGGTGAGTAACCTGAAACATATTACCTCTCGTTCTTCCGAGAATATGTCATTAATTACATTGGAGTTCGAGTTTGGTAACGATATTGACGTTCTCACCAATGATGTGCGCGATAAACTCGACATGGTAAGCTCACAGCTTCCCGATGATGTCGAGAATCCGATCATCTTCAAATTTAGTACGGACATGATTCCGATCGTGTTGCTTTCCGTACAGGCCAATGAGAGTCAGTCAGCGCTTTATAAGATATTGGACGACCGTGTGGTAAATCCGCTGGCACGTATTCCGGGAGTCGGAACCGTCTCCATCAGTGGTGCACCGCAACGTGAGATTCAGGTATATTGCGACCCCAACAAACTGGAAGCCTATCACCTGACTATTGAAACAATCAGCTCCATTATCGGAGCCGAGAATAAGAACATTCCCGGTGGTAACTTCGATATTGGTAGCGAAACCTATGCACTGCGTGTAGAAGGTGAGTTTGATGATTCCCGTCAGTTGGCAGATGTAGTGGTGGGTACACACAATGGGGCGAATGTCTTTTTGCGTGATGTAGCCCGTATTGTCGATACCGTGGAAGAACGTGCACAGGAAACCTATAATAATGGTGTGCAAGGTGCTATGATTGTAGTTCAGAAACAGTCGGGAGCCAATTCAGAAATCTAATGGTAACGCTGCCGAGGCTTCAAAAGAACCTGCCGAGCGACGTGAAGATTGGTGTCATTGTCGATACCTCGGACAACATTTTGAATACCATCGACAGTTTGACGGAAACCGTTGTTTATGCCTTGCTCTTTGTTGTCATCGTCGTGTTCCTCTTCCTGGGACGTTGGCGTGCTACGGTGATTATCTGTATCACTATTCCGCTTTCGTTGATTGCTTCGTTCATTTACTTGGCGATTAGTGGAAATACGATTAATATTATTTCGCTTTCGTCACTTTCTATTGCTATCGGTATGGTGGTGGATGATGCGATTGTGGTACTTGAAAACGTAACGACCCATATCGAGCGTGGCTCCGAGTCCGAAACAGGCAGCCGTGCACGGAACAAATGAGGTGGCAATCTCTGTAATTGCTTCTACGTTGACCATGATTGCGGTATTCTTCCCGTTGACGATGGTCAGTGGTATGTCCGGTGTGCTTTTCAAACAGTTGGGTTGGATGATGTGTGCCATCATGTTTATTTCTACGGTCGCCGCACTATCTTTGACTCCGATGCTCTGTTCTCAGTTACTTCGCTTGCAGAAGAAACCATCGAAAATGTTCAAGCTCTTCTTTACTCCGATTGAGAAAGCGCTCGACGGACTTGATACTTGGTATGCGAAGATGTTGAACTGGGCTGTACGTCATCGTCCGATTGTGATTGTGGGATGTATTGCTTTCTTCGTTGTCAGTTTGCTGTGTGCAAAGGGCATCGGTACGGAGTTCTTCCCGGCACAGGATAATGCCCGTATTGCCGTACAGTTGGAACTTCCAATCGGTACACGAAAAGAGATAGCGCAGGAATTATCTCAGAAGTTAACCAACCAATGGCTGACGAAGTATAAAGACATAATGAAAGTCTGTAACTATACAGTCGGTCAGGCTGATTCTGACAACACTTGGGCATCCATGCAGGACAATGGCTCACATATAATCTCGTTCAACATCAGTTTGGTAGACCCGGGTGATCGTGACATCACTTTGGAAGCAGTCTGTGATGAGATGCGTGAAGATTTGAAAGCCTATCCGGAATTCAGTAAAGCACAGGTAATCCTCGGAGGTAGTAACACGGGTATGTCCGCGCAGGCAAGTGCCGACTTTGAGGTTTACGGATACGATATGACAGTAACCGATAGCGTAGCAGCCCGTCTGAAACGTGAATTATTGAAAGTAAAAGGCGTGACCGAGGTAAATATCAGCCGTAGTGACTACCAACCGGAATACCAGGTAGACTTCGACCGTGAAAAACTGGCGATGCATGGCTTGAATCTTTCAACTGCTGGTAACTATCTGCGTAACCGTGTCAATGGTGCGGTAGCATCTAAATATCGTGAGGACGGAGATGAATATGATATCAAAGTGCGTTACGCACCTGAATACCGTACAAGCCTGGAGAGTCTCGAAAATATCCTCATTTACAATGCACAGGGACAATCCGTTCGTGTGAAAGACGTCGGAAAGGTAGTCGAACGTTTTGCACCTCCTACTATTGAACGTAAAGACCGTGAACGTATCGTGACCGTTTCCGCTGTAATCTCCGGAGCTCCGCTGGGCGACGTAGTGGCTGCCGGAAATAAGGTGATAGATAAAATGGATCTTCCGGGAGAAGTCACCATCCAGATTTCCGGTTCGTACGAAGATCAGCAGGATTCATTCAGCGATCTGGGAACACTTGCCATCCTGATTGTTGTTCTGGTATTTATTGTAATGGCTGCCCAGTTTGAGTCTCTGACCTATCCGTTTATCATTATGTTCTCCCTGCCGTTTGCGTTTAGTGGTGTCTTGATGGCACTATTCTTTACGAACAGCACATTGAATGTCATGAGTTTGTTGGGAGGTATCATGTTGATTGGTATCGTAGTGAAGAATGGTATCGTGCTTATTGATTACATTACCCTTTGTCGAGAACGTGGATTGGCTGTTTTGAACTCTGTGGTAACAGCAGGTAAGAGCCGTCTTCGTCCGGTACTGATGACCACCGCTACTACCGTTCTCGGTATGATTCCGATGGCTATCGGTGGCGGTCAAGGTTCGGAAATGTGGAGTCCGATGGCAATTGCCGTAATCGGTGGTTTGACGATATCTACTGTTTTGACATTGATTTTGATTCCTACTCTATATTGTGTATTCGCGGGAACTGGTATCAAGAACCGTCGTCGTAAACTCCGCCGTCAACGTGAATTGGACGTTTATTTCCAGGCGAATAAAGATAACATTATTAAGAAATAACAGAAAAGAAATATGAAATCAGTATTGATAACATTCGACCAGGCTTATTACGAACGAATCATGGCGTTGCTCGACCGTTTGGGTTGTCGTGGCTTTACATACCTTGAAAAAGTACAGGGACGTGGTTCGAAAACAGGCGATCCGCATTTCGGAAGCCATGCCTGGCCAAGTATGTGCTCGGCTATCCTGACAGTGGTAGAAGATAACAAAGTCGATTCATTGCTCGACACCTTGCATAAAATGGATTTGCAGACGGAACAATTAGGTTTGCGTGCATTTGTGTGGAACATTGAACGGACCATTTAAATGTGATCCGGTAGATAGATAAAAAGGAAAGGAGAATCTAATAAATAATGTAGATTCTCCTTTCTTTTTGTGGCTTTTGTCTATCTTTGCGGTCGTTTGGGATTTTAGAAACATTATGGAGATAATAAAGAATTATTTGAAATATTCGTTGTGGTTCGTACTGATTGTATTTGCAGCCTTACTCGGGCTTCATTGGCTTCCGGTACTGACCATTGACGGGCACACGATGAGGCGTGTAGACCTTTTGAGCGACCTTCGTTATCCGGAATCGGAGATTGCCACAGCTGATTCGGACAGTATCCCTTTGCCTCCAGTTGTAAAGCCGGTCTTTGTAGATACTTGTCGTGCAGGTATGACTTGCATTGAAGATTACAGTGATTCCACCCTCCGGGGGATGGCTCCTTTTTATGAAGCACTCAATCGTATCTCTTCCAGTGATTCAGATGACTCTGATGACAAACAGGTACGCATTGCCGTATTCGGAGACTCTTTTATCGAAGCGGATATATTTACAGCCGACTTGCGCGAAATGCTTCAGAAACAATTCGGCGGTTGTGGTGTAGGTTTTGTTACCATCACTTCCATGACAAGCGGTTACCGTCCTACGGTACGGCATACATTTGGCGGATGGTCCAGCCATGCAGTAACAGACAGTATCTATTTCGATAAGAAGAAACAAGGCATTTCCGGACACTATTTTGTCCCCCGGAACGGAGCTTATGTAGAACTACGCGGACAAAATAAATACGCCTCCCTGCTCGATACTTGCCAACGTGCTTCTATCTTCTTCTATAATAAAGATTCCGTTCTTCTTTCTGCCCGTGTGAACAAAGGAGAAAGCAAGAATTACTCTTTAGGCCCTTCTGATGGATTACAACAAGTTCAGGTGGACGGACGCATCGGTTCTATCCGTTGGACAGTAGATCGTGCGGACTCTGCCCTGTTCTATGGCTTGGCAATGGATGGAAAGAAAGGAATCATTCTCGATAACTTCTCGTTGCGTGGCAGTTCCGGTCTTTCCCTGCGCGGTATTCCGGTACAAACGTTGAAGCAGTTTAACCGCCAGCGTCCTTACGACCTGATTATCCTCGAATATGGATTGAATGTAGCTACCGAACGGGGACGCAATTATGATAATTACCAGAAAGGATTGATTACAGCTATCGAGCATCTGAAAGAATGTTTCCCACAAGCCGGAATTCTGTTATTGAGCGTTGGCGACCGTGATTATAAGACCGAAGACGGTGAACTTCGTACCATGCCGGGAGTCAAGAATCTGATTCGTTATCAGCAGAACATTGCTGCTGAAAGCGGTATTGCATTCTGGAATATGTTTGAAGCAATGGGCGGAGAAGGCAGTATGGCAAAACTCGTCCATGCCAAACCCTCTATGGCAAACTACGATTATACGCATATAAACTTCCGTGGCGGTAAGCATTTGGCTGGATTGCTTTATGAAACCATGATCTATGGTAAGGAACAATACGACAGGAGGCGTGCTTATGAGAAAGAGTAACCTGCTGTCCATCTTTATTCTCATTCTCGCCGGTATGTTGAGTGTCCCTTGTTTTCTTACAGAAACAATCGCGCAAGACCGTATGCCTGTATGCTCTCCATTGGGAAAGACTGCAAAGCGGATAAAGCCTTTACGGGAAATGAACTGGGCGAATGATACGATCAACGTACAAGTAGCCTTCCCTGCTGCTTTTCGCGAAACCGGACGGAATGAGATTATTGACAGCATTGCTCTGCTGGCTCCCGTCTTTGAACATCTCCGCCAGGTACGTGCCGGACTCTCCGAAGATACACTCCGCATCGTTCATATTGGCGATAGCCACGTGCGTGGACATATCTATCCCCAAACCACCGGTGCCCGTTTGGCAGAAACCTTTGGTGCCATTTCTTATATTGATAAAGGCGTCAACGGAGCTACTTGCCTAACATTTACCCATCCGGATCGTATTACCGAAATCGCTGCCTTGAAACCCGAATTGCTGATTCTCTCTTTCGGAACCAATGAAAGCCATAACCGGCGTTATAATATAAATGTGCACTACAATCAGATGGATGAACTTGTGAAACTGTTGCGCGACAGTCTTCCTAACATCCCCATTCTTCTGACTACCCCTCCCGGTTCCTATGAAAGTTTCCGGCAACGGAGGCGTAGACGCACGTATGCCATCAATCCCCGTACGGCAACAGCAGCGGAAACTATCCGCCGTTATGCCAAAGACCATCGCCTGCTCGTGTGGGATATGTATGATGTAGTCGGAGGGAAGCGTCGTGCCTGCACCAACTGGACGGAGGCAAACCTGATGCGTCCCGATCATGTGCATTATTTACCTGAAGGATATATCCTGCAAGGAAATTTATTATACCAAGCACTTATACAAGCATATAATGACTATGTTTCCCATTGATATAGATTTCAGTAGACTAAAAGAGGTACTTACCTACGATCCGCAAGCCCCGATGATATTCAGCAGCGGTATCTTCCTTTGGCTGTTCGCTGCTTTCATGGTAGTGTATGTGTTGTTACAACGTAAATACACTGCCCGTATCTTGTTTGTCACCCTTTTTTCCTATTATTTCTACTACAAGAGTAGTGGCACATACTTCTTTCTGCTTGCTATAGTCACCGTTGCCGACTTCTTTCTTGCACAGCTAATGGATCGTGCAGAAGGGTATTGGAAACGTAAAGGATTAGTAGTTTTGAGTCTGAGTATCAATCTGGGACTTCTTGTCTATTTCAAATATACCAATTTCCTGGGTGGAGTGATAGCGTCATTGATGGGAGGAGAGTTTACCGCCCTTGATATATTCCTGCCGGTCGGTATCTCTTTCTTTACTTTCCAGTCGCTAAGCTACACCATCGACGTTTACCGGAGGGACATAAAGCCATTGACGAATCTTTTGGACTATGCTTTCTACGTATCTTTCTTCCCCCAGTTGGTGGCAGGACCTATCGTGCGTGCCCGCGATTTTATCCCGCAAATCCGGAAACCTCTCTTTGTTTCGCAGGAGATGTTCGGCCGCGGAATCTTCCCTGATCGTATCCGGTCTTTTCAAGAAAGCCATTATCTCCGACTATATCAGCATCAACTTTGTAGAACGTATTTTGATAATCCTACTCTCTATTCGGGTGTTGAGAATCTGATGGGAGTGTATGGTTATGCTTTACAGATTTACTGTGACTTTTCCGGATATAGTGATATGGCTATCGGTATCGCTTTATTGTTGGGCTTTCATTTTAATCTCAACTTTAATTCTCCTTATAAGTCTGCCTCCATTACCGAATTCTGGCGTCGTTGGCACATCTCTTTGTCCAGTTGGCTGCGGGATTATCTGTATATTTCTTTAGGAGGAAACCGAAAAGGTAAGTTCCGGCAATATCTGAATCTTATCATTACCATGTTTCTGGGTGGATTATGGCATGGCGCATCTTGGAACTTCGTTCTTTGGGGAACCTTCCACGGAGTTGCTTTAGCATTGCATAAAATGTGGATGACCATCACCGGGCGTAAGAAAGGAGAACAAAGTCATGGTTGGCGGCGTGTATTCGGAGTGGTTATTACTTTCCATTTTGTCTGCTTCTGCTGGATATTCTTCCGTAATGCCGATTTTCAGAACTCAATGGATATGCTGGGACAGATATTCACTACTTTCCGTCCGCAACTGTTCCCACAGTTACTTGAAGGATATTGGAAAGTATTCGCATTAATGTTGTTCGGCTTCCTGCTTCATTTTGCTCCCGATAGCTGGGAAAATGCAGCTTGCCGGGGAGTGATCCGTCTACCGTTCGTAGGAAAAGCAGTGTTGATGATAGCTTTGATTTACCTTGTTATTCAGATGAAGAGTTCGGAGATTCAGCCGTTTATCTATTTCCAGTTCTGATCCGCCTTCTTTTTAATATCCGGTTGAAGCCGTAATTGGAATATTTTTCCTTTCTTTGTGAAAGGAAAATATAAACATTCTGCTTTATGGAAAACTCTTTCAGTTATCAGCCGGCAGCCGATCGTTACGAACAGATGCCTTATACATATTGTGGCAAGAGTGGCTTGCAGTTACCTCTAATCTCTTTGGGATTGTGGCATAATTTCGGTAGTGTGGACAATTTCAATGTAGCAACCGACATGATTAAGTATGCTTTCGATCACGGTGTTACTCATTTTGACTTGGCAAATAATTACGGTCCTGCTCCCGGAAGTGCCGAAGTAAATTTCGGACGAATCTTGAAAGAGAACTTTCAAGGCTACCGGGATGAAATGATTATCTCTTCCAAGGCCGGTCATGACATGTGGGCAGGTCCTTATGGCGGAAATAGCTCTCGAAAAAATCTGATGGCGAGCATTGACCAAAGTCTCTGCCGGACAGGTTTGGAGTATTTTGATATCTTCTATAGTCATCGTTATGACGGAGTCACTCCAGTTGAAGAAACCATTCAGACGTTGATTGATATTGTGAAGCAAGGTAAAGCATTGTATATCGGAATTTCTAAATATCCTCCCGAACAAGCCCGTGTTGCCTATGAGATGATGGCAAAAGCCGGTGTTCCCTGTCTTATCAGCCAATATCGATATAGTATGTTCGATCGTGCGGTTGAGGCTGAATCACTTCCTTTAGCAGCGGAGTACGGTTCCGGCTTCATAGCTTTCTCTCCTTTGGCACAAGGATTATTGACCGATAAATATCTGAACGGCATTCCGGAAGGTTCCCGTGCTGCCCGTTCTTCGGGTTTTCTTCAACAATCTCAAGTGACGCATGAAAAGGTAGAAGCTGCCCGTCAATTAAATGAAATAGCCCGCCGCCGTGGGCAAACGCTGGCTGAAATGGCTTTGGCATGGGTGCTGAAAGACGAAAGAATGACATCAGTGATTGTAGGTGCAAGTTCTGTGAATCAGTTAGCCGACAATTTGAAAGCGCTGGAACATTTGGAGTTCACGGCAGACGAGTTGAAAGAAATAGAGCAAATTTTACCCGGATAAATTCAGCCTGATTCATAAGGAGGTGTCGTATTTACAATTTGAATTCAGCAGTCTCCGCTGAATTCAGCTTCTGCAAATGTTTTTTCATATTCATTTCTCATGTTCTCATAAATGATATGATAATAGTTTGTAAATCAATGATATAATACTATGAGAAATGAACTGTGAAATGGCATTTCTCATAGTATTTCCATCATTTACCCCTAAAAAAGATGCATTTCTCATAGGTTTCAAATCATTTCTCATCTTATTCTCATACTCCTTCTTATTTGTTTTGCTCATTTCTCATACATGATGGCTGCAGCTTTTCCCGGACTCTCGCCGGACTTACGATTATTCCTTTCCCTATGTCGTTTATTAATCAACTTCCTATTGTTTACTGCTTTCCTGTGTATCATTCACCTTATATCTTACTGTTTTCCCTTACTCACTTCCTGCTACTATCTGTATCATTGCACTCAGTGAACAGATCGTTCCACTCTAGTGGACGGTTCTTTCTACTCTAGTGCACAGCCCTGCACTGGAGTGGAACGATATAGATGCCGGTAGAAAACCAGACACGCATATATTTTTTACTATATTCTCGTTTGTAATTTCCTTACTATATTGTTGGTTATTAACATATTATCATTTGCTAATGTCGATTATTTTCCTTATCTTTATAAGATATATTAAAACATAAACTAACATGAAAATTGGCATAATTGACCTTTGTAAACAAATAGAAGATCCTAGGATGAACCGCAAAAAAGTACATAAAATGGAAACTATCTATATATCCATGCTGTAATCTGTGGCGCTCAATCCTGAATGAGATTGAGGAATTTGGCAATGCGAAAATTGCTTTCAAAGTCGCATACCTGGTCTGGAGTTCATCCCTAGTCATGATACTTTTAATAGATTCTTCAGTATAATAAAGCCCGAGTATTTTGAGTTGATCTTCCGTAATTGGGTAAAACAAGTCTGTCAGGAGGTGAAAGGCGTTGTTGCTATAGATGGCAAGCTCATGCGTGGTCCAAGCCAATGTGACGGAGAACATACTACGGGAAAAGAAGGATTCAAATTATGGATGGTTTCCGCCTGGTCTGCCGCTAATGGAATTTCTTTAGGTCAGGTAAAAGTAGATGATAAAAGCAATGAGATTACAGCTATTCCATTGTTAATTAACTCTTTGGAACTGGTTTGTATTGTTACAATTGACGCGATGGGATGCCAGAAAGATATAACCCAGACCATTATTGAGCATAATGCAAATTATATTATAGCTATAAAGGAGAATAAGAAAAAAAATTATCAACTAGCTAAACAAATCATTGACGATTATCAGGATAGAGATGAAATAACCAATAGAGTCACCAGGCATGTGTCGGAAAACACCGGACATGGAAGGATTGAGACAAGAACATGTACTGTAGTCAGTTATGGATCTATTATGGAGAAAATGTTTAAGAAGAAACTTGTGGGGTTGAAGTCTATTGTAGGGATAAAGTCGGAGAGAACAATAGTAGCAACAGGAGAATATACTCAAGAGGTCAGATACTATGTAACTTCACTTGATAATACCAAACCGGAGGAGATTGCATCTGCCATCAGGCAGCATTGGTCTATTGAGAATAATCTTCATTGGCAACTGGATGTTACCTTTCGAGAAGACTACAGTAAAAAGGTGAAAAATGCAGCCAGAAACGGTGGCAACAAAAATGGCACTTACCATACTAAAGAATGAGAAAACAACAAAAGGAAGCATGAATCTGAAAAGACTAAAAGCGGGATGGGATGAAAAATATTTGTCACAACTTTTACAGGAAAATAATTTTAATGCGTCTGCCCTGCGGT
>SCPO01000128.1_pt1 | contig 74259 bp, 72 predicted proteins | sample 6106821 | NCBI WGS metagenome assembly SCPO01 (sample SAMN10720448, study PRJNA508395) | human gut metagenome | isolation source: Participant 2 stool, 0 month | host: Homo sapiens | collected 2017
GTCTTCCTGAAGACATCCTTGATGAGGCACGGACCTTTATCAATGAGCGGCACAGCAATATGGAACGGGTGCTTCAGAACCTTGAAGCAGAGAGGAGAGAGGCGGGAATATGAAAGCCGCAAGGATGAAATTGAGACGCTGCGGCGGGAAACGGAAATTCTCCGCAACCAGCTGAAAGCAGAAAGACCCGCCTTGAAAAGAGTCGAAATGACATCCTTCGCAAGGCACGGGAAGACGCAGATGAGCTTTATCGCAATGCTCGCCGTGAAAGCCAAGGCATCCTAAAGGAACTGCGGGCCCAGCAGAATCTTGTGGAAAGTGCCAAAGTCGAACGGCTGGCTGAGATGACCGCAAGGCCCTTAGTAAAATTTTTCCATTTCGGGTCGCACGGAGCCGGAAGGGCAGGGCCTTACAAGCGGCAATGCGGCTGTTGGCAAGGTGGTCTTTGTCAAGACCTTGGGCCAGGAAGGAAAGATTACGGCTGTCAATGGCCGTGATGTGACGGTTGCTATTGGTGTCATGAAGATGAATGTGTCCATGAAGGATTGTATTCTCACAAAGGCCCAGCCAGTTTCGCCGCAAAAAACGCACCGGACGCTTAAGAAAAGTTCCGGCAGCCGTCATGAGTTCTTTGTCAAAAAGGCCCAGGACACGTCTGTACAGACCGATGTACGGGGGAAAACCGTGGATGAAGCCATCCCTGACGTGGACAAGGCCATTGATGATGCATTGCTTGCCGGCATGGACCGCTTCCGCTTGGTTCATGGAAAGGGCACGGGCATGCTTCGCAAAGGACTGTTGGACTATCTCAAGCAGCATCCTAATGTGAAAAAAACGGAAATGGCACCTCTTAACGAAGGCGGTTTTGGAGCGACCATCGTGTACGTCAAATAGGGGAACCATCCGGCCCATACAGGAGCCTTATGGAAAAACTCCTTGCCTTTTATATCTATTAATGATAAAATGTTTCGGTAAAGCTAATTGGTGGAGGTGAAAACATGCCGAATATTAAGTCTTCCGTTCGTAGCGTCAAGACTGATGCTGAGCGCCGCGCTGCCAATGGCCCCGTCAAGGCGGAAATCCGCAGTACTGCACGTAAGGTTGAAGCTTTTGCTGCTGCTGGTTCCAAGGATGAGGCTCAGGCCGCTCTTAAGACCGCTGCAAGCTTACTCGATAAAGCTGCCCGCAAGGGTACGGTGAACAAATTTGCTGCTGCTCGCAAAAAGTCCCGTTTAGCCAAGAAAGTCAACGCAGTCAAATAAGACAGTCCAAAAGACTGACAGCCATTCGGCTGCCAGTCTTTTTGCTATATGGAAGCTTTTTCAGGAGCGGCTTTTTACAAGGAGCCATCCTTCATGCTATAATGAAAAATAACCCCCACGCGGCTTACGCCGCGCGGTGTTTTTAGCTTACTGAAATCTTGGAGGTAGAATCAATCCATGGCACAGACCCATAGAATCCGGAATTTTTCCATCATTGCCCATATCGATCATGGAAAATCCACGCTTGCCGACCGCCTCATCGAAAAGACGGGAACCCTTTCCAAGCGAGAAATGGAAGACCAGATCCTTGACAATATGTCCCTTGAACGGGAGCGGGGCATCACCATCAAGGACCAGGCTGTCCAGCTTGATTACCATGCCAAAGACGGCAATGATTACATCTTGAACCTCATTGACACCCCGGGCCATGTCGACTTCAACTACGAGGTTTCCCGAGCCCTTGCTGCCTGTGAAGGCGCACTCCTTGTCATCGATGCGACCCAGGGCATTGAAGCGCAGACCCTGGCCAACGTTTACCTTGCAATGGAACATGACCTTGAAATCATCCCGGTCATCAACAAGGTGGATCTTCCCAGTGCTGATCCTTGCCGGGTCATCAAGGAAGTGGAGGATGTCCTGGGTATTGATGGGGCGGAATCGATTCTTTGCTCAGCCAAAACGGGCCTTGGCATCGATGAGGTCCTAGAGGCTGTCGTTAACCGCATTCCGGCCCCCCAAGGGGACGATGCAGCTCCGCTGCAGGCGCTCATCTTTGACTCCAAATTTGACTCGTATAAAGGGGTCATGCTCTACTTGCGTGTGGTCAATGGCTGCCTTAAAAAGGGCATGACCATTCGTCTCATGGCAACAGGGAAGGTCTATGAAGTCACGGAAGTGGGTGTCTTCAAACCGGCCCTCGTCAATGTTGAGGAACTGGGGGAAGGCATGGTCGGTTTCCTTGCCGCGTCCATCAAGAACGTCCGCGATGCGCGGGTGGGGGATACCATTACGGATGAAAATCATCCCGCTGCCCAGGCCCTGCCTGGTTATCGCAAGGCTACCCCCATGGTGTACTGCGGCCTTTATCCTGTGGAAAATTCCGATTATGACAATCTCCGCGATGCCCTGGAAAAACTGCAGCTCAACGACGCTTCCCTCATGTTTGAGCCGGAAACTTCCTCCGCCCTGGGGTTTGGTTTCCGCTGCGGCTTTTTGGGACTCCTTCATATGGATGTCATCAAGGAGCGTTTGGAAAGGGAATATAACCTTGCCTTGATAACAACCGCGCCCAACGTCATCTACGAAGTTGTCCGGACAAATGGGGATGTGGAAATGGTGGACAATCCCTCCCTTTTCCCGCCCCAGACTGTCATCGACCATGTAGAAGAACCTTTTGTCAATGCCACCATCATCGTTCCCAAGGAATATGTGGGACCTGTAATGGAACTGTCCCAAGAAAAACGTGGGGAATATGCCAATATGACCTATCTTGATGAAAACCGGGTCATGCTCCACTACAGCCTGCCTTTAAGTGAAATCATCTTTGATTATTTTGACCGCTTGAAATCCGTATCCCGCGGTTATGCCTCCCTTGACTATGAACTGTCGGGATATCGGCCCAGCGATATGGTCAAAGTCGATATCCTCCTAAATGGGGATCCTGTCGACGCGTTGTCGGCCATTGTCCATCGGGACCGCGCCCAAGTACGGGCCGCGCCCTTGTGGAAAAATTGCGCAAGATCATTCCCCGGCAGCTTTTTGAAATCCCCATCCAGGCCGCAATCGGAAGCAAGATCATTGCCCGTGAGAACGTCAGTGCCCTGAGAAAGGACGTTCTTGCCAAATGCTATGGCGGTGATATTACGCGTAAACGTAAACTTCTTGAAAAACAAAAGGCCGGGAAGAAACGGATGAAACAGGTTGGCTCCGTGGAACTGCCCCAAGAAGCCTTCATGGCCATCCTTAAAATGGATGAAAAGTAAGCATTTCCTTGCTTGCGGGGATTGTCCTTTCTTTACCTAGACTGGCGGACAGTTCTTTTTTCATAAAAAGCAAAGAAGGGGGCCTTTGTCATGAAGGCTGACAAGAAAGAAAACGCCTCCTTAAGGGAAAAGTAAGCTCGCAGGACCTAATCTTCTCGGTCCTTTAACAGAAAAAATCAAAAAGGGAATCCTTTCGGCTGGTGAAGAATTGAAACAGGTGGAACTGGCCAAATCCTTTGGTGTTTCTCGGATGCCTGTAAGAGAGGCTTTGAATCGTCTCGTGGCAGAAGGTTATGCCGAAAAGCTTTCCAACCGCCACATCATTGTGCGGGGAAAAAAAGGTTCCCCTGATGGCTTGGATCTACCCATGCAGGAAAAAATAAAAGAACCGCTCAAAAATACGGCCATCCAGCCTATCAATCTCTTGCCCGCGCGGGAACAGGTCGCCTCCTATTTGCGCAAGGCTATTTTCCGTAAGGAAATCGAGACGGGAACGGTCCTGACTTTGGAAGAAACGGCCCGCAGGATGGGTGTATCCGTCACCCCTGTGCGGGAAGCTCTGCAGCTGCTTTCTTCCCAGGGACTCGTCCGGCTGCGTCCCAATAAAGGTGCCGTTGTTCTAGGCATGAGCACTAAGAACATTCGTGACCACTATGCCGTGCGCGCGCTCCTTGAAGGCGAAGCTGCTTATCTTGCAGCGCAGGAAGGGACCGATATTTCCGGCATTGAAGCTGTCTATAAAGATATGAAGCGATCCCTTGCGGAGAAAAATTACAGTGCTTATAAGGACTACAACGAAAGCTTTCATATGGCCATTTGGAAAGCCTGTGGCAATGAGAAATTGGAACATCTTGCAGCCAATCTATGGAGTGGTCTATCCATGGGATATCTGGTCACCGAAGAGGAATATGCCAAGATTTCCAGCATAGAGCACGATGAGCTCATGCAAGCCCTGCGGGCCCATGACGGCAAGCGGGCGAGGGCGCTCATGGTTGCCCATATGAAGCGCAGCATGGAAGACGTGCTCACCAATTACCGCAGCTTTGTCACAAGGGGAGAAAAATAAAAAATGGATATATCTATTTTATAAACAAACAAAAATGGATAGCAGTGCCTGCGTTGGCGCACTCGTAGAGACGAGATTTTCCAAAAGTCACAAAGTGATTTTCGGAAAGTCTCTTTTTTTATGAGCAGAATGGAAAACACCTGATAAAAACTCGACTAATTAGATAATATTCGTAAGAGCATTTCGTTAATTGTATGGAAAAAACAGAAAACTCTATGATTCTCTTGACGAAATATCAAATTTGGAATATAGTCTAATCAAGAAATGGATACTTTATTAAATATAAAATACAAATGTACATTTTAAAATGTATCCAATGGCGCCAATTCTATCTAAGGGAGGAATTGCTATGTCACCCGTTGCCATTACGTTGGCACTGCTCTTATTTGTTATTGTTATGTTTGTTTGGGAAAAGATTCCACTGGCGGTTACGTCCATCATTGCGCTCCTTGTCCTGGTTCTTACAGGAGTCCTCAGTCCCAAGGATGCCTTTGGTGGTTTTGTCGATAACAATCTGATCCTTTTTGTTGCTATGTTCGTGATTGGGGGCTGCTTTTTTGAAACCGGTATGGCCAATCGGGTGGGCGGCATCGTCACCAAATTCGCCCATACGGAACGGGAACTCATTGTTGCGGTCATGCTTGTGACGGGCATCATGAGCGGCTTTCTTTCCAATACAGGAACGGCCGCTATCTTGATTCCAATCGTCATTGGAACGGCATCAAAATCTGGTTTTTCCCGTTCCCGCCTGCTCCTTCCCCTCATCTTTGCTGCTGCCATGGGCGGGAACCTCTCCATTATCGGCGCTCCGGGCAACCTTTTAGGAAAAGCCGCGCTTCAGAATGTAGGTGTTGAAATCAGTTTCTTTGAATATGGCTTTGTCGGTCTTCCTATTCTTCTGATCAGTACGGCCTTCTTTGCCTGTGTCGGGTATCGTTTCCTGCCGGAAAAAACGAAGAACATGGGAGATTCCATGTATGATGAGGAGCAGGACTTTTCCGATGTGCCGCGATGGAAACAAATGGTTTCCTTGGTTGTCATGGTCCTTACCATTCTTGCCATGATCTTTGAAAAGCAGATTGGCATCAAGTTCTATCTTTCCGGCTGCATCGGTGCAGTTGTCCTTGTGGCCTGCGGCGCTATCAGCGAAAAGGCGGCCTATCGTTCCATTGATATGCAGACCATCTTTGTTTATGGCGGCACCTTGGCCCTTGCCAAAGCCCTTCAAAAGACAGGCGCCGGCAAGATGATTGCTGACACGGTCATTAGTGCCTTGGGACCCAGCGCGTCTCCCTTTGCTCTGCTCGTGGTGGTCTTTCTCCTCGCGACCCTCATGACAAACTTTATGAGCAACTTTGCCACGACTGCCCTTCTCGTACCAATCAGTCTCAATATCTCAGCCGGAATGGGGGCGGATCCCAAGGCCGTTGTCGTCGCTACCGTCATTGGAGCGTCCCTTGCTTTTGCCACTCCTATCGGGATGCCGGCCAATATGATGGTCTTTGCCCCAGGTGGGTATACGTTCAATGATTATGTCAAGGCAGGCCTTCCGATGATTGTGGTTTCCGCTATTATCAGTCTCATTTTGCTTCCCCTCATTTTCCCATTTTATCCTTGAGAAAATGATGAACCATATCAAGCTAGGCAGTTATTAATAAGGAGGAATTTTTAAATGTCACACACTGAACAAGTTGAACAGATGACCGATATCATGGCTCGGTTTGTCGGGTATACGTCCAAGGTCCTGCCGGACGATGTTGCAGACAAATTAAAGGAACTGGCTTCCAAGGAAACCGTACCCATTGCCAAACTGCTATATGAAACCTATGAAAAGAACATGGAGCTTGCCAAAAAGCTTGACCGTCCGTCCTGTCAGGATACGGGCGTGCTGCAGTTCTTTGTAAAATGCGGGACCAAGTTCCCTCTCATTGACGACTTGGAAGCACTGCTGCGTGAAGCCGTGATCCGCACGACGGTTACGACCCCGCTCCGTCATAACAGTGTAGAAACCTTTGACGAATACAATACGGGGAAAAATGTCGGTAAAGGAACCCCTTCCGTATTTTGGTCCATTGAACCAAACTCTGATTCCTGCGAAATCTATACCTATATGGCAGGCGGTGGCTGCACCCTTCCAGGTCATGCCATGGTCCTGATGCCAGGGGAGGGGTATGAAGGCGTTACGAAATTTGTCCTTGAAAGAATGGTCAGCTATGGCCCGAATGCCTGCCCTCCTTTCCTCGTTGGTGTTGGTGTTGCAACCAGCGTTGAAACAGCGGCCCTTAATTCAAAACTGGCCCTCATGCGTCCTGTCGGGTCCCATAACCCGAACGAACGGGCAGCCAAGATGGAACTGCTCTTGGAAGAAGGCATCAATAAGATTGGCCTAGGCCCGCAGGGTATGACAGGATCGGCCTCTGTACTGGGCGTCAATATCGTCAATACAGCCCGCCATCCATCGGCCATCGGTGTTGCCGTGAACATTGGCTGCTGGAACCATCGCCGCGGTCACATCATCTTTGATAAGGATCTGCATTATACTGTTACTACCCACAAAGGAGCTGAATTTTAATGGCTAAGATCATCCTTCATACGCCCATCAAGGACGAAGACATCAAGAACCTCAAAATCGGTGACATTGTCTATCTGACCGGTCACATTACGACCTGCCGTGACGTTGCCCATCGCCGCCTCATCGAGGAAAAAAGAGAACTTCCCGTTGACCTCAAAGGCGGGGCCATCTTCCATGCCGGGCCGATTGTCCGCCCCATTGCCGGCGAAAAGGATCGCTTCGAAATGGTCTCCATTGGACCGACGACTTCCATGCGAATGGAAAAATTTGAAAAGGCCTTCATCAAGGAAACGGGCGTCAAGTTGATTGTCGGTAAAGGCGGCATGGGGGAGGGAACCCAGGAAGCCTGTAAGGAAGATACTTGTATCTTCTGCGTTTTTCCGGCTGGCTGCGCCGTTGTCAGTGCTGTCAATTTCAAGCAGATCATTGACCGTAAGTGGGAAGACCTGGGGATGCCGGAAACCCTGTGGACCAGTGAAGTCGATACCTTAGGGCCCTTGATTGTCGCCATTGATACTCACGGGGACAACCTTTTTGAAGAAAATAAGAAGAAATACCGTAAAACGGCGGAACAGGTCTATGCTGAAATCAGCAAGCAGGTTGGGTTCATAAAGTAATCAGGTCGTTCCCTAACTCAGTAAGTCTCTGAATCAATCGGCCATTTTCTTACGAATTTGTAAGAAAATGGCCGATTTTTATATATAAATTAAATGAGTAATTCGTTTAAAGTGAAAGTTGTATTCTGTGAATATAATCGATTTTTAACTATGATTACCAATAATATATATTATGAATCTATTTTATTTAAAAAATATTATTGACATATAACAAAATTCCTTGTAGAATGATGAGACATGAATAAGGATATAAATATAAAAAAGAAACTAAAATAATTAGTTATCATTAAAACGCATAATATTCTGTAAATAACAAACTTAGTTTACGAAACGATTCATTATGCCTATTTTACAATTTGAAAAGAGAAAAAATGGATAAAAGAGAAAAATACCATGGGGGACTGAAGGAAAACAAGGAGGAGACCGATGAGAGGGACAATGAGCTTGCGTAAAAAGATTGCTATCTTGACCATGGCATCTATGACCGTATGGGGAGTGACCGCGCTTTTGCCTTTTAATCAAGGCAGGATTGTGGGAAATGTGGGGTACGCAGCGGAAATCACGCCGGAAAAACAGGTCTCGATGGATTATAAGACATCAGGCGGTACGACTGCCCAAACAACGGGAGATCTATACTATGCTTTCATTGATTCAACCAATTCATGGTGGGGCCACGCAGGGCAAATCTTTGTTACTGATAGCGGCAGCATTGGAACCGCAACGGCACCTCTTGCGCTATACGGACAGGTCCTAGGCGGCCAATACAATACGGCCAGCGGAAATTATTCCGTTGTTTTAGGGGGATCGGGAAATACGGTCTCTGGCGTTTATTCTGTTGTTACGGGCGGCGCCAATAATATAGCTTCAGGGAGAAACTCCATTGTTGTAAGTGGTTCCACCAATACGGCTTCAGGGGAAAATGCGTCTATTATGGGCGGAAATACCAATACAGCAAGCGGCACCAACAGTACAATACATTGGAGGCTCAAATAATAAAAATGGTGCGGCAAACGGGATCATCATTGGTGGGAATCAACACGAACTGACGAGTGGAACGGATACTGTATTTGTTGGCGGAACGGTAAACAAGTCTTCAGGGAATGCTAACCAGTCCGTTCTGATTGGGGGAACAAAAAATACCGTTGGAGGAAGACAGGCGGGCATTTTTGGCGGAACCTATAATATGACAGCAGGTACGCTGACTTCTGTTTATGGCGGGGCCAGCAATACGGTGTCCGGAACGGGGACTGCCATTTTAGGCGGCTGGTCTAATGCTGCAAGTGGGCTCTATTCAGTTTTGGTAGGGGGAGAAAAAGGGGCTGCTCAAGGACAATATTCTGTTGCCCTTGGCGGTGCTTCAACCGCAGATACGGCAAAAGATGCCGTTGCAATTGGCATCGGTGCGTCAGCAAATGTTGAAAAAGGGGTTGCCATCGGTGCAGGCGCCGTGGCCACGGAAGCAGGAACCATTTCCGTCGGACATAACAAAGGTGATAAATATTATCAAACATCGTATACAGTGAACGGGGGAGGAACCGTAAAGGAACAGACTTATAGCAGCAACCTTTATAATCGCTTGGTCAATGTAGGATACGGTAAAGATGGTCACGATGCGGCAACCATGGATCAGCTGACAAAAGTTTCGGCAGGCGATCGCATCAGTGTAGCAAGCGAAACGGACCAAACGACAGGGGCTGCCACTTACAAGATAAGCGTCAACAATGATGGTGCTGTTGCTTCCGGCGATGCGAACCTTGTGGCGGGCGGCACGGTCTATAGCGAAGTGCGGCCTTCATCTGATGGGACCTATGTCAAGACGGCAAGCACGACGGGTGATAACCTTCTGGCCCTTGATGGACAGGTGAAGAGTAATGCCGACAACATCTCCACCAATACGTCGAACATTGCGAGCAACGCGACAGATATTAGGAACCTGAAAGATCTTTCCAATATTACAGCTGACGGACAAACGGTCATCAAGAACCTTGCCAAGGACGCTGTAAAAGTAGTGGCTGGAACCAATACGACCGTGACGGAAGGAACCGATGGCGATGCTAAGACCTACGCCGTGAATGTAGCAGACGCGGATATCAAAAAAGCCGTCCAGCAAGATCTTGATGGCAAAGCAAACGTCGATGCGTCGAACGTAACGGATGAAAATGTCGGCAAATGGCAGAGTAAACTCGGTAACGGAGCCCTTGCTTCCGGCAATACAGGCCTTGTGACGGGCGGCACGGTCTATGCCTATGAAACGCCGACCAAACTGGCAGGCCAGACGGAATTCAAGTATGTCCAGACGGACTATACGACGGGCCAGAACCTGGCAGCTCTTGATAAGGGCGTGAGTGACAACGCAACGGACATTACGAATCTTTCGGAGAAAGTCGCCAATATTAAGGTAGGGAAGACCCAACTCGCAGATGGTACAAATACGACCGTAACGAGCGAAACAGATACGACGACGGATACGACGACGTGGAAAGTGAACGTATCAAAGGACGCCATCAAGGACGCTGTCAAAGAGGATCTTTCCGGCAAAGCCAATGTCGATGCGTCGAACCTGACCGATGAAAACGTCACTCGTTGGCAGAGTAAGCTTGGCAATGGGACCATTGCTTCCAGCAATATAGGTCTTGTAACGGGCGGCACGGTCTACAGCGAAGTGCGGCCTTCATCTGATGGGACCTATGTCAAGACGGCAAGCACGACGGGTGATAACCTTTTGGCCCTTGATGGACAGGTGAAGAGTAATGCCGACAACATCTCCACCAATACGTCGAACATTGCGAGCAACGCGACAGATATTAGGAACCTGAAAGATCTTTCCAATATTACAGCTGACGGGCAAACGGTCATCAAGAAAGCTGCTGTAGGGGCCATCACAGTAAAAGCCGGCGACCGCGTAGAAGTGCAGATGGAAAAAGCGACGGACGGTTCTTCCGTTACGTACACTGTCTCTGCAAAGAATGATGGTAAGGTCGCAAAAGACGACGCAAACCTCGTCTCCGGTGATACCGTGTATAACGCCATTGAGGATGCCAAAAATGCCATCGATACTGACATGGATACGAAGGTCAGTAACAAGGCTGATATTGATGCGTCGAACGTCGGCAAGAACCTCAAAGGGGACGATGGCTCGACGGCTGCTTCGGATGATGCCATCCAGCAGAACCTCAACGCTTGGGGCAGCGCCGTTGGTACGGGCACCATTGATAAAAATAATGGCCAGCTTGTAACGGGCGGAACGGTCTATACGGAAGTGCGTCCGAAGGAAGATGGCACCTATGTCAAGATGGCGAGTACCACTGGTGACAACCTCCTTGCCCTTGATAAACAGGTGGGTACTAATGCGAAGAACATTACGGACCTAACGAATTTGACGAACATCACCGATGCCGGTAAGACGGTCATCAAGAACCTCGCCAAAGGCACCATCGATATGGAAAATGGGTCCTATACGACTGTTTCCTCCCGTGAGGTGGATGGGGTGAAAACCTTCAAGGTCGATGTGGCCAGTGACGGCAAGGTCGAAGAAGGGAACAGCGGTCTTGTGACGGGCGATACAGTCTACGATGCCCTAAATAAGGCTTCGCAGGATACAAACAAAAATCTTGACAAGAAAGCTAACATCGATGCTTCGAACATTGGCAGCAACCTCAAGAACGCCGACGGAACGGCCGCTTCCGAAGAAGACCAGAAGAAGAATGCCGAAAGCTGGGGAAAGGCCATTGGTACGGGCGAGGTGAAAGAAAGTGACAACCGTCTTGTGACGGGCGATACGGTGGCAAAAGCCATCAAGGATGAAACCCGCGTCAGCGAAGACGGCACCTACGTCAAGAAGGATGCAACTGCAGGAGAGAACCTGAAGAACCTTGATGACCAGGTGAAGAAGAACACAGACAATATTACAAGCATCAAGAACATCACCGATAATCTGGACAACAATTATGCCAAGACGGATCTTTCCAACGTTACGGATGAAGGAAAGACGACAATCAAGAACCTTGCCCAGGATGCGGTGAAGGTCGTCAATGGGAAGAACACGACCGTAACGACGAAGACGGAGACAAATGGCAACATTTCCTATGCCGTTAACGTTGATGACAGTGCCATCAAAGATGTCATGAAAGAGGACATGGATAAGAAGGCCGACCGCGATGCAGGAAATCTCACGGATTCCGATGTTACAAGCTGGCAGAAGAAGCTTGGCACGGGCGAATCCCAAAGCGGTGACCATCGGCTCATCAGCGGCGACACTCTATAACGCTCTTAAAGAGGTGGATGGAAATACCCTTATGAAAACCGATGGCGTGACCATCAATATCGATCAGACTGGGACGGCAAAGACCATCGATGTTCGTGGTAAAGATGGTGTCACGAGGACCATTACCGGAATTGCCACAGATCCAAGCGATCCGACGAGTGCAGCTAATGTGGATTATGTTGATCACCGCGTAGAGAGCCTCAATAGCCGCATGACCCACGAAGTGAGCCGTGCTGGCGCTGGCGCAGCCGCCCTGGCAGCGCTCCATCCCCTGGAATGGGATCCGGACAGCAAATTTGAATTTGCTCTCGGTTATGGTCACTATAAAGCGGCCAATGCAGCGGCCCTTGGCCTGTTCTACCGTCCGAATGAAGATGTCATGTATAACCTTGGCGGCACCCTTGGCAACGGCGATGCCATGATGAGTGGCGGTGTCACTTTCCGCTTTGGCACAAAGGGCCGGAAGCCAAAGGCTAGTCCGCTTGCCATGCAGCAGACCATCATGGACCAGAACGCCAAGATTGAACATCAAGATGAAATGCTGAAAATCCAGGCAAATAAAATTGATAGTCTTGAAAAAGAACTCCTCGACCTGAAACGCCTGATCACGCAAAAGTAAGCGTAAGAAAGGCTGCAAAGCATCGCTTTGCAGCCTTTTTCTGATTACGCGGCTTCAAAAGACGTGTGTACGTTGAAAAAGTGAAATCGTGGGCGACAAAGTAGATGAGCCCATATGGGACGAGGATTGTAACCCCCTTCCTCTTTCATAAGCTGGGCGCAGGAGATGACGACACGTTATTTTGGAGAAGCGGAGCGATTTTGCTCTTGAATAAAAATATACCCTTCTACCTTCTCATCCATGTTACAATAACCCCATCACACATAAAGGAGTCTTCCAAATGCATCCATGGGAAGCCTATCAAGGCATTTATCTCCATATCCCTTTCTGCCAGCATAAGTGCAGTTACTGTGATTTTATAAGCTACCAGGGGCAGGATGGGGCGGCACGCGCCCGCTACGTCAAGGCTCTGATCAGGGAAATCAGGAGCTATGATGCCCCCCTTCCTGTAAGCCGCGGCGCGACAGTCTATGTTGGCGGCGGTACGCCCAGCCTGCTATCCTTGGAGGAACTCGCCGCCATTTTCCATGCCCTGAAGGAAAAAGGCTATCTCCATTCGCCGCGGGAAGTGACCTTTGAAGCCAATCCGGGAACTGTCGATGAAGCCTACCTTAGGGGACTGCGAGCGTTGGGGGTGGACCGCCTGAGCCTTGGCATCCAGTCTCTAGAGGACAGCGAACTGCGCCTCATGGGCCGTACCCATACAGCGGATGAGGCGCGGCACATTATCCTTCTCAGCAAAAAGGTGGGGTTTACACGTCTGTCCTGTGACCTTATCTATGGATATCCGACGCAGACGGCTGCAAGCGTCGAGGCATCCTTGACGGAACTCATGGCTCTGGGACCCAGCCATATTTCCATCTACGGGCTTTCCGTTGAACCGGGGACCGTCCTTTCCCATAATCTCCGACAAGGGCGCTGGATCCTTCCCACAGACGATGAGACGGGTAACATGTATGACCTCATCATGGACCGCCTCGTCAAGGGCGGCTACGAGCGCTACGAGATTTCCAATTTTGCCAAAGCAGGTGACAAGTCGCGGCACAACCTTGTCTATTGGCACTACAATCCCTACCTTGCCTTTGGCGCCGGAGCGACGCGCTTTGACGGCAGGACACGGGAGAACAACCCGGCTTATCTTGCGGCCTACGAAAGAGGAGAGGCACCGGAGATAGAATGCCTGTCACCTGCCGTCCAGCGGGAAGAAATGATCTTCATGAACCTACGTACCGTAAGAGGACTCTCCCTCCTGGATTATGAAGCCCGCTTTGGGCGCTCCTTTGCCTTTGATTACGGGCCTCAGATAGAGAACCTCATCCATAAGGGATGGGCCAAATGGGAGGATGGTCATTTTTGTCTCACGCCCCTTGGCATGCAGTACGGGAACCTTGCCTTCGAAGCCTTCATCACAACGGACTGACACCTCACACCATGAAGGAACGCGAGCAGCCAACACCAAGGACAATACCCCAGCGGAGGCCCTTTTCCATAGGCTTTTTCCCGCATGGGGCCTTCTTTTTTGAGGCTTTTGCTTTTTGTAAATTATTTTTCGGGAAAGTATTGACATTTTGACTAAAGAGGTGTATCTTAACCATTAGATGTTAGCACTCTAAAGTTTCGAGTGCTAATAATCTGGGAAAGAGATGATTACAGTGCTGACCGAACGACAAAAGAAAATACTTCAACTCGTCATTGATGATTACATCGAGACGGCCGAGCCTGTAGGATCCCGTACAATCGCTCGGAAATATAATCTTGGTATCAGTCCGGCGACCATTCGAAACGAAATGTCCGATCTGGAGCTCCTTGGATTCTTGGAGCAGCCCCACACATCGGCAGGACGGATTCCTTCCGCGGCGGCGTACCGCCTCTATGTGGATTCCCTTGCTGGTGAAGGATCCCTGACCTTATCATCGAGCGATATGGCGCTCATCAACAATTGGTTCAGGCAGCGGGTGCATACCATTGACGACATCTTCCAATCCACGGCCAAGATCCTGTCCCGCATGAGCAAGAACGTATCCGTCGTCCTTGCAAACAAGGACAGCGAGGCTACGTTCTCCTACATGAAGTTCCTGCCCCTCAACAAGGGTCAGGCTATCCTGTGCATCGTCACGGAAGAGGGGAATGTCGATCATGGCGTGGTGGAAATCCCCAGCGGAGTAAAAGAAAGTGAGCTGGACCAGATTGCCCAGCGTGTTTCGCAGTACCTTAATGGACGCAAACTGAATGATATTTCTCAGGAGCTCCTAGCAAAGGTACGGGAAATGCTTGCCGGGGACAAACGGCTGTATGCATCCATCGTAAGCCGTATCAAGAAGGTCAAGGCCGGCCAGCAGGAGGACAAGATGTTCCTTGGAGGAACCAAACAACTCCTGGGACAGCCTGAATTCAAGGATACGGAACGGATGCGGGAACTCTTGGGCGTCCTTGAAGAAGAACAGATGCTCAAGGATATGCTGAAGGCCAGCAGTGACTCGGGATTAAGGGTCACCATTGGCAGCGAGAATAAGTTCTCCAGCATCCAGGACTGCAGCATGATCCAAGCGACCTACCGCCTGAATGGCCAGGTCGTTGGGACCCTTGCCGTGTTGGGACCTACCCGTATGGAATACCGCAAGGTCATTTCTGTGATGGATTATCTTCATCACTACCTGAAGGTGGTCATGAATAAAATTGATGAAAAATAGGGAGGACGTACGGTGAACGAAGAGACAAAAGATCCAAAACAACAAGCCGCCGAAATGAGTGCTGACAAAGCGGAAGCAGCAAAGGCCACGGAGGCTGAGGAAAAAAACGCAGAACCGGCAGATGGTACGCCTGATCCCAAGGATCAAACGATTTCCAAGCAGCAAGAGGAAATCGATGAGCTTTCCAATCGGTTGCTTCGTCTGCAGGCCGACTTTGATAATTTCCGCAAGAGAAATACGGAAGAACGGGAACGCTTAGGCCGTTTCGTAACGGCTTCAGTGGTCCGGGAATTCCTGAAGGTCCTCGATAATTTTGAACGCGCCGAGGCCAGTGTGGAAAAAAACCATGATGCCGAGTCCATCTTAAAGGGCATGGCTATGATCCACAAACAGTTTGAAAAGGCCCTTGAAACCCTGCATATCGAAGAGATTCCTGCTGAAGGCAAGCCTTTCGATCCGCAGATCCATGAGGCCGTTATGCAAGGCAGCAATCCCGACCTGCCTGATGACAGCATTGATATGGTCCTTGAAAAAGGTTACCGGATTGGTGATGATGTCATCCGTCACAGCAAGGTAAGGGTTGTCCATAATTAACTGAAGTGAGAACCAGCAAGTTAGTTGCATGAGGAGGAATTTATAATGAGCAAGATCATTGGTATTGACTTAGGGACTACGAACTCTGTTGTCGCCGTGATGGAAGGCGGCGAACCGACTGTTATTACGACCCAGGAAGGCGGCCGCCTTACTCCGTCCGTTGTCGGTTTCACAAAAAATGGGGAACGCCTCGTTGGTCAGCTGGCAAAACGTCAGGCTGTTTCCAACCCGGAACGGACCATCAGCTCCATCAAACGTCACATGGGCACGAAGTATACCGTGACCATTGATGGCAAGGACTATACGCCAGAACAGATTTCCGCTATGATCCTTGAAAAAATGAAGGGGGACGCGGAACGTTATCTCGGCGAAAAAGTCACGGAAGCGGTCATTACTGTACCGGCTTACTTCAACGACTCCCAGCGTCAGGCTACGAAGGACGCCGGCCGTATTGCTGGTCTTGATGTCAAGAGAATCATCAACGAACCGACGGCGGCTGCCCTTGCTTATGGCATTGATAAGTCCGATGACAAGACCGTTCTCGTTTACGACCTTGGCGGCGGGACCTTCGATGTTTCCATTTTGGAACTGGGTGATGGCGTCTTCGAAGTTAAATCCACGACCGGTGATACCCATCTGGGCGGCGATGACTTCGACCATCGCATCATGGATTGGATGACCGATGAATTCAAGAAACAAAACGGCATTGACCTGACAGGTGATAAGATGGCCATGCAGCGGATTCGTGAAGCGGCTGAAAAAGCCAAGATTGAACTGTCCAGCATGATGACAACCAATATCAACCTGCCGTTCATTACGGCTGGTGCCAATGGCCCGCAGCATCTTGACATGGATCTTACTCGTGCCAAATTTGACAGCATGACGAGTGACCTTGTTGACCGCACTATCCAGTGTGTTCATACGGCCCTCAGTGATGCCAAGATGACCGTCAATGATATTGATAAGATTCTCCTTGTTGGCGGTTCTTCCCGTATCCCTGCTGTCCAGGAAGCCATCAAACGCGTTCTCGGTAAGGAACCGGCTCACGGCGTCAACCCTGATGAATGCGTTGCTGTCGGTGCTGCCATTCAGGCCGGCGTACTGGCTGGTGATGTCAAGGACGTCCTGCTTCTTGACGTAACGCCGCTTTCCCTTGGGATTGAAACCATGGGCGGTGTCTTCACCCGGATCATTGACCGCAACACGACCATCCCAACCTCCAAGAAGCAGATCTTCTCGACGGCTACGGATAATCAGCCTTCCGTTGACATCCATGTTCTCCAGGGCGAACGTGAAATGGCAGCCGACAACAAGACCCTTGGCCGTTTCGAACTGAGCGGTATCCCCGCTGCACCGCGGGGCGTGCCTCAAATCGAAGTTGCCTTTGATATTGATGCCAACGGTATCGTGAACGTAAGCGCCAAGGACCTTGGCACGGGCAAGGAACAGAAGATCACCATTACCTCTTCCGGCAGCCTGAGTAAGGAAGAAGTTGACAAGATGGTGAAGGAAGCTCAGGCTAACGAAGCTGCCGACAAGAAACGCCGTGAATCTGTTGATGCAAAGAACCAGGCCGATACACTGATTTATCAGGCTGAAAAGACCGTCAAGGATATGGAAGGCAAGGGTCACGATGACAAGATCAAGAAGGTCCAGGAAGCCATCAATACCTTGAAGGAAACCATGAAGGGTGACGATGTAGATAAGATCAAGGCGGATACGGAAGCCCTCCAGAAACCGCTCTATGAACTGTCTGCTGAACTTTATAAACAGAACCAGCAAAATGGCCAGAACGGTGGCACTGCCGGTGCTGATGCCGGCGCTGGCGCCGGGGCTTCCTCTGACAATAAGAAGAACGATGATGACGTCGTAGACGCCGAAGTCGTTGATGACGACAAAAAATAATCGTTCCTAGAGGGAGATACTGATGGCAGATAAAAAAGATTATTATGAGGTCCTGGGCGTCGACAAAAGTGCGTCGCCTGAGGAATTAAAAAAAGCATATCGCAAGCTGGCTCGTAAGTATCACCCCGATCTCAACAAGGATAATCCTGAAGCAGCCGATAAATTCAAGGAAGTCAACGAGGCCTATCAGGTTCTGAGTGACCCGCAGAAAAAGGCCGCCTATGATCAATATGGTCATGCCGCTTTCCAAAATGGCGGTCCTGGTGCCGGGGGCAATCCCTTCGGCAGTGGGTTTGGCGGTTTTAGCGGTAGCTTTGGCGGCGAAGGCATGGATGATATCTTCAACATGTTCTTCGGCGGTGCGGGCGCAGGCGCGTCCCGTTCCCGCCGGGCTGATCGCGGTCCCCGTCAAGGCGCGGATTTGCGGGCTGACCTTGAAATTACCTTTGAGGAAGCGGCCTTTGGGACGGAAAAGAAAATCCGCCTGAACCGCGAAGAGGAATGTGAGCACTGCCATGGAACGGGAGCCGCCGAAGGCAGCCATCCTGAAACCTGTCCTGATTGTCACGGGACGGGGGAAGTCCGGGTTACGCAAAATTCCATTTTTGGTCAGGTTGTTAATGTCCGTACCTGTTCGAGATGTCATGGGACGGGTCAAATCGTTACCAATCCCTGCAAATACTGCCGTGGAACAGGCCGCGTAAAGCAAAAACGCGTCATTACGGTCAAGATTCCAGCTGGCGTTGACAGCGGTTCGAGACTCCGTGTGGCAGGCGAGGGTGAAGCGGGGATGCGCGGCGGTCGAGCCGGCGACCTGTATGTCTATCTCTATGTAAAGAGCCATAAGTTCTTTGAACGGGATGGGACGACAGTCCTGTGCGAAGTGCCAATCAGCATTGTCCAAGCTGCATTGGGTGCTGAAATCAAGGTGCCGACTCTTTATGGTCAGACCACCATCAAGGTGCCTGAAGGAACCCAGCCCAATCGCGTCCTGCGCATCAAGGGCAAGGGCATTCCGAACCTGAGAACGGGTGTAAAGGGTGACCAGCTCATCCAGATCAAAGTTGTTGTGCCGACGAGACTGAGCGATGCACAAAAAGAAGCACTTCGCAAGTTCGCCGATGCCAGCGGCGAAAGCATTAACCCAGAAGAAAAAAGCTTTTTCAATAAAGTGAAGGATTTCTTCGATAAAAAGGATAAGAAGTAAGAAGGGGACCGTGGGAAGCCACGGTCCTCTTTCACTTTCGTTTTTTTTATTTGCTCTTTGCGAATATGGCTCAGATGGGTCCTGTTGCGAGGAGTTCCCGCTTTCACCGACGATGGCGCAATAGCTGCAACCACTTTTCTAAAACCTCCGTGTTGCTTCCATATACATGGTTCGCATGAGGCTCTGATTGGTTCAGAGGCCAGGAAAAATCCTTAGGTTGATAAAGCCGCACACGCATTTCCGTGTTGCCAGGAAGTCTGCGTCTTTTTGACAACGCAGATGGGCCGAAATGGGTCTCAGGCGAATCATGATTCGTCTAAAAACCGAAAAAAATCCAAGAAGTGGCTCGCCCGCCGAAGGCATTTACTCGGCGCGATTTCTGCGCCGAGTAAAAAAAGGGGAGGTTAGGAAAGGATGCGCTCAAGCGATCGCTATCCTCAAACGTGGGACGGTCCATTGTACGATAGGCCCTGAGGCCATTGTTTCCACAAAATCTCTTTTAATCAATGGCCTCACGTACTTCATCAAATCAGCCCGATTTTTGGGCTGATTCAAAAGGGAATGACGAAGGCATATTTCAGGCGACTTTAACATGAAATTGCGTATCAAAATATGCTGCGATGCGCCATGACTTCATTGCCAACTCATGAATCTTGAAAAGGGCAATGAAGACTCCCTGTGTAGAAAATCGGCGCGATTTGTGCTCTGCCCCAAAATACCCGACATTGACACCCCTGCCCCTCCCATATTATAATGACCCTATCAGATCATGTAACTGACGGAAGTGGGGGTACCCACAGGGAGCATGATCGCAGTGAGCCGACCGTCTGGGCGAAAAGGGCCCGAGGTTGGCTTTTTTCTATATGAGGGAGGAATGAAGATGAAGGAATTCGAATTAAAGTATGGCTGCAACCCGAATCAGCTTCCAGCGAAACTTTATATGAAAGATGGCAGTGACCTGCCGGTTACGATTTTAAATGGCCGCCCTGGCTATATCAATTTCCTGGATGCCCTCAATAGCTGGCAGCTCGTCAAGGAGCTCAAGGAAGCTACCGGTCTTCCGGCTGCAGCGTCCTTTAAGCATGTCAGCCCTGCCGGGGCTGCGGTGGCCCAGCCGCTGACGGAAACGCTGCGCAAGGTCTATCATCTTGAGGGGTATGAAATGTCACCCCTTGCTTCCGCTTATGCCCGTGCCCGCGGTGCGGACAGGATGAGTTCCTTTGGCGATTTCGTGGCCCTTTCTGATGTGTGTGACGTAGCGACGGCAAAAGTCCTTCAGCACGAAGTCTCAGATGGCGTCATTGCTCCAGGCTACGATGACGAGGCTCTTGCCATCCTCAAAACAAAGAAAAAGGGTCGCTACAATGTCATCCAGATTGACTCGAACTATGTTCCTCATGAAATGGAAACCAAAGAAGTCTTCGGTGTCACTTTTGAACAGCGCCGCAATGCGGACTCCATTGGAAAGGACTGCCTCCAAAAAATCGTCACAAAAAACAAGGATCTTCCCGAAGGGGCCCAACGGGATCTTCTCATTGCCCTGATTACCCTCAAGTATACCCAATCAAATTCCGTCTGCTACGTCAAGGACGGACAGACCATCGGCGTCGGTGCCGGACAGCAGTCCCGCGTCCACTGTACGCGCCTTGCTGGCGACAAGGCCGATAAATGGTGGCTCCGTCAGTCCCCGAAAGCGCTCAGCCTGCCCTTTAAGCCTGATACGCCGAAGCCGGTCCGGGATAATACTATTGATGTCTATCTTTCCGACGACGATGATGACGTCCTTACTGACGGAATCTGGGAAACGCTCTTTACAGAAAAGCCGGAACGCATGACGCGGGAAGAACGTAGGGCGTGGATTGCCCAGAACAAGGATGTTGCCTTGGGGTCCGATGCTTTCTTCCCCTTTGGCGACAATGTAGAGCGTGCCCATCGCAGCGGCGTCCGCTATATCGCCCAGGCTGGCGGTTCCATCCGTGATGACCAAGTCATCGAAACGGCTGATAAGTACGGTATCGTCATGTGCTTTACGGGCCGCCGTCTGTTCCACCACTAAGGCACGGCGTGTGGTAAGGAGAACGCCAGGTTCCTCACGGGAAGGCTGAGATACCTTCCCGGTGGGGGCCTTCTTTTTGTTTTTAGGAGCGTGTTTTATGGCTGTCAATGCCCTTTCGGGGAGTGTTTGGAAGAGCCTTGTTTCTTTTTCCATTCCCTTTGTCATTTCCTATTTCCTGCAGACCCTTTACGGGATGGCAGACCTTGTTATCATCGGCCAGTTTGAAGGACCGGCGAGCATTACGGCCGTTGCCGTCGGCAGCCAGATCATGCATATGGTGACTGTTGTTCTTGTGGGGCTTTCCATGGGGACGACCATTGCCATTGCTCGAGCTGTAGGGAAGGGAGAAGCAGAGAAGGTGAGCTGCACCATCGGGCAGACGCTGCTCATTTTTGGTATCCTTTCTGTGGTCCTTGCAGGGTTCTTGATTAACTTTCTTCCCCGTATTGTGGACATCATGGCAACGCCGCCCGAAGCCGTCAGGGGGACAAAACACTATCTTTTTATCTGCTTTTTAGGCATTCCCCTTATTACGGGATACAACCTCATCAGCTCTATCTTTCGGGGTCTTGGCAATTCCCGGACACCGACCTATTTTGTGGCCCTTGCGGCCGTCATCAACCTGACCCTTGATCTCCTTTTCATGGGGCCTTTTGCTATGGGACCCTTGGGGGCTGCTTTAGGAACGACCATCAGCCAAGGTGTCAGCGTCCTTGTCGGCGTTTTTGTCATGAAGCGCCATCCCATGGGACTTGGTCTTTCCAAAGCGTCCTTCGTCCCTTCGGGCTCCCTCATCCGTGAAATCCTCGGCGTTGGCATTCCCATTGCCGTCCAGGATGCGTTTATCCAGATTTCTTTCCTCATCATCACCATGATTGCAAACCTGCGCGGCGTGACGGACGCAGCGGCTGTCGGCATTGTGGAAAAAATCATCAGTTTCCTCTTCCTTGTCCCATCTTCGCTCCTTTCGGCTGTTTCTGCCCTCAGTGCCCAGAACCTTGGTGCGGATAACCGCAAGCGGGCCCGCGCCTATCTTTATGATGCCATCAAGACGGCCGTGTTCTTTGGCCTTTCGGTGTCCCTTTTGATACAGGTCATGGCGCCGCGTTTTGTGGGTCTTTTCACCTCTGATGAGGCGGTCATTGCATCAGGTGGACCCTATCTGAAAGGATACATCTTTGACACAATCTTTGCGGGAATCCATTTTTCTTTTAGCGGCTACTTCTGTGCAGCTAAAAAATCCATCTATTCTTTTCTCCACAATCTTATCGCCATCGTCCTTGTGAGGATTCCTTTCGTCTATTTGGCATCCCGGGCCTTTTCCGATTCCCTTTTTCCGATGGGCCTTGTGACCGCTTCGGGGTCCCTTCTTTCTGTCCTGATTTGCTGCTTCCTGTTCCGCCACTTGGAAAGGGAGAGGACCGAAGTGTTACAAAACTGAATATCAATTTGGATATCACGCAGCCCTCTTTCGGAAGTTCCTAAAGAATTTCTGGAAGAGGGCTGTTTTATTCAGTGAAGTGTGCTATAATAAATAGCGAACAAATGTTTATAAAGGAGGCAATCATGAAACTGCGCTATTATATCTGCATCGATCTCAAATCCTTTTATGCCTCCGTAGAGTGTGTGGACCGGGGCCTTGATCCCCTTGATACGTGCCTTGTCGTTGCCGATAAGAGTCGCTCGGATCGGACCATCTGCCTTGCTGTATCGCCGCCCCTAAAAAAACGGGGAGTCCCGAGCCGGCCCCGCCTCTTTGAAGTGATCCGCAAAGTCGATGAAATCAATGCCCTGCGCCGCAGCAAGGCGCCCCAGCGTTCTTTCCGGGGGATGAGCCATTTTGATTCACAGCTTAGGCATCATCCGGAAAAAGCGCTTTCTTATATTGTCGCCATGCCGCGCATGCAGCGCTATATCGAAATGAGTCGGGACATCTACGGCATTTATCTGCAGTACATTGCTCCTCAGGACATCCATGTCTATTCCATTGATGAAGTCATGATTGATGCCACGCCGTACCTTTCGACGTATGGCATGACGCCCTATACCCTTGCCATGACCATGATTCGCGACGTCTATCAAAAAACGGGCATTACGGCAACGGGCGGTATTGGGACGAACCTCTATCTCAGCAAGGTGGCCATGGATATCGTAGCAAAAGCCCTGATGCCCGATCCCTATGGGGTACGTATTGCTTTTCTTGATGAAACCGCCTATCGCAGGACTTTGTGGGGCCATCAGCCCCTGACGGACTTTTGGCGTATTGGCCCCGGTTCGGCCCGGCGTCTTTCTGCTCATGGCCTTTACACCATGGGGGATATTGCCCGCCTCAGTCTTTCCGATGCCTCCCTTTTGTATGATTGGTTTGGCATCAATGCCGAGCTGCTCATTGATCATGCCTGGGGGTGGGAATCATGCCGTATGAGCGACATCAAGCGATATATCCCCAAAGCCTCCAGCCTCGGCACAAGTCAGGTCCTGCCCAAGCCCTATTCACCGGAAAATGCCCGCCTGATTGCATGGGAGATGACGGATGAACTCATCTTGGACCTTGCCCGCAAACGTCTTGTGACTGATGAGGTGGCCATTACCATTGGCTATGAACGGACGCAGCCACAAGGTTTTTCCCGGGACCTGCCACCATCAGGCCGCAGTCATGGCTCGGCTCGTCTTGCTGGATGGACCCATGCCGGACAGCCTATCATGGCAAGCATGATGGCGCTTTATGACCGCCTTGCCCATCCCTATCTATGGGTGCGCCGGATGAGTGTCACTGCGGTCCATGTGCGCTCCCAGGATATTCAGGACCCTGTTCGGCAAGGGTTCCTTTTTGCCGAGCAAACACCCCTTCTTGATGGAGATCCACGGGAAGCACGGCTTCAGGAAGCGGCCCTTGAGGTCCATCACCGATTTGGCCGCAATGCCCTTGTCAAGGGGCGCAACTTATGCAAAGAAGCCATGACCATTACCCGTCATGGTCAGATTGGAGGTCATCATGCCTGATCCTTATGCTGCAATCTTGGATCATCCCTATCCATTTGGAATCCCTCGGCCCCGTATGCCCCGGCTCCAGCGCGCGGCCCAGTTTGCGCCTTTTGACGCGCTGACGGGCTTTACAGAAACCATCATGGAACGGGCCCATTACACGGATCAAGCCGCAGAGCTTGACGAAGCGCAGCGGGAACAGCTCGACCAAAAGACCCGTTTTCTCATGGACCGGATAGGGGAGCGCCCTTATGTGACCCTTCATTATTTTGAACCGGACGGGCGCAAGAGCGGCGGCGTCTGCCGAACGGTGTCAGGCCGCCTCTATCGCATTGATTTATCAAGGCAGGCGTTTTACCTTGAAGACAAGGCACCAATCCCTGTTTCCCAGATCCGCGACATCGAGTGAAAGCCCTAGAGCAGGGACGACTCCATGAGAAGCTTCAGGTAGTGCCGCATGGGCGCCATTTTATGCTTGCTTACAGGCAGAACCGTGCCATCTTGGAGGATCAGGGAGTCGGACTGCAGGCAGCTGATGAACTTTGTGTTTACGATGAAGCTTTTATGGATCCGTTCGAAGGGAAATCGCCGAAGCCGCGTCTGTAGGTTCTTGAGTGTATCCCGGCAGGCGTAGCTTTTTTGCGTAGTGTGGATAAAAAGGGAGGAGCGGTTGGCTTCAAAAAAGGTAATATCGGAAAGCCGAACCTGATACATACTTTGGTCCGATGAAAAGATAAAGAACCGGTTGCCCATATCGGGGGCATGATCCATGAGGGACTCAAGAACCATGCGCATTTGCTGTACCGTCATGGCCTTGGTATAGAACTGGAAGATGGGGACGTCGTACCCCTCAAGACATAAGGATTCGTTGTCCGTCACGATGATAATGGGAACCCGCCGATCGTACTGCCGGATGCGCCGCGCAAGGGACAGATCGGGAAAGGGCGTGGAAAGGCTCTGGAGAATGATGAGCTGGAATTTTCCTTGACGGGAGAGACTGGTAAGGAGACTGGAAAATTTGGAGTAACGATACAGATGCATGATTTCTGGCAGGGCGGAGAGGGAATTGAGCTGATCGCTCGTTTCATTGAGATTTGCTCGTACGGAATCGAACAAGGCAATGGAAAACATAACAGACTTCCTTTCTGTAAAGAAGATACGTGATTTTACTGTCAACGGGGAGAAAAAGGAACAAAATAACATAAATGTAACAAAAATCACGATTTTTAGTATAACATAATTCAGAAAATTTTCAAAACAAATGAGAACAAATAAAAGTATCTATAAGAAAAACATAAAAAGAAATAAATCATATAAATCGGAAAATTGATCAGAAAAATGTAATAAAAAAAGTTAAAAGAGGGAGAAAAAAAGATTCCTATAGTAAAAACGGATTTAATGAGGGAAAAATATTCCTGAAAAGGATCGGCATCTAAAAAGGGGGCACATGATCGATCCTTGGAAAAGACCGTGCCCTGTCACCTAGAGAGGAAGGGGAATTGCCGCCCCGAAAGGGGCTTCTGATTGGCGGAGCATTGGCAACTATTATTTTATTTCGGTCAGGAAGATGATTGGCTGCGGGATCTGTCATCTCTCTGTCAAAGGTCCCTACAAAATTCTTCGATTTTACAGTATAATATATTGTTAGACTGACAAAGAGAAGAACATATGAAAAAGACTTACGCCATCATCAATTATGGATGCCAGATGAACGAAAGCGACAGCGAGCACTATGCCGGTCAGCTCCTTGATTTGGGCTATGAGGCCAGTGCGGACTATGAACATGCCGATGTCGTTGTTATCAATACATGCTGCGTTCGTGAAAACGCGGAAAAAAAGATTCTGGGAAAGATTGGGGAAATGAAGCGCCTGAAGCGTGAAAACCCGGATATGGTCCTATGTGTAGCCGGCTGCATGGCCCAGGAATGGGGCAAGGACCTCCAAAAAAAATATCCTCAAGTGGACCTTGTCTTGGGAACGGCTCATGTAAACAATTTCAGTTCCATCCTGCAAAATCACCTTGCTGGTCATGGCCGCGCTGAAAGCGTCTATGATGACCTTACTATCATGCCTCAGGAATTTGAGGGGTCCTTTGTTCGCAAGAGCAGCTTTGCCGCTTGGGTTCCTATCATGTATGGCTGTAATAATTTCTGCACCTACTGCATCGTGCCCTATGTGCGGGGCCGGGAACGAAGCCGCAGTGCCGAGGCCATCTGCCATGAGATTGAAAAGGCCGTGGCCTTGGGCTATAAGGAGTTCACCCTTTTGGGGCAGAATGTCAATTCGTATGGCAAGGATCGAGGCGAAGAGGAAAGCTTCAGCAAGCTTCTGGAGCTTGTCGATGCTATCCCTGGTGTAGAGCGAATCCGCTATATGACGAGCCATCCCCGTGACATGAGCGAGGCCGTTGTGAGGACGATTGCCGAAAGTCAGCATATTTGCAAGAACTTCCATATTCCTGTCCAGTCCGGCAGCAGCCGCATCATGAAAGCCATGAACCGTGGCTATGACCGGGAGCGCTACTTAAAGCTTGTAGAAACTATCCGCCGCTGTGTGCCTGACGCTGTCATCACGACAGACCTCATTGTAGGATTTCCGGGCGAGACGGAAAAAGATTTTGAAGAAACCTTGGACCTTCTTCGTACCGTTGAATATGATGATGCCTTTACCTTTATCTATTCCCCGCGCAAAGGAACGCCGGCAGCTGGTTTTGGGGCGCAGGTCCCGGACGCTGTGAAACACGAACGGCTGGATCGTCTCATGGCACTGCAGAACGAGATCTGCCTTAAACGCAACAAGCGCCTGGTGGGGCGAACCCTTGCCGTTATGGTTGAAGGACCCAGCAAGAGCAATCCGGCCATGCTGAGCGGACGGACGGACGGAAATGATCTGGTTCTGTGGCCAAAGATAAGGGACCATGCCCCGGGTGACCTTGTCAATGTAAAGATGGAAAGGGCCCAGACGTGGCTCATCAGAGGAAAGGAAGAGGCATAACCATGACGCAGACTGGTGAAGGGTATACCCCCATGGTGCAGCAATATATGGAAATCAAGAAGCAGCATGAAGATAAGCTTCTTTTCTATCGTCTCGGTGACTTTTATGAACTCTTTTTTGGGGATGCCATTACCGCTTCACGGGAACTCAATCTGACGCTGACCCAGCGCGCAGGCAATACAAAACATCCTATCCCCATGTGCGGTGTACCTTTTCATTCAGTAGATGGCTACTTGGCCAAACTCATCAAGAAGGGATATCGCATTGCCATTTGCGACCAGATGGAAGATCCCAAGAAAGCCGTCGGGATCGTCAAACGGGAAGTCACAAAAATCTTGACGCCAGGAACGGTTCTTTCCGATGCCGTCCTTGATGACGAGCACAATCAATATCTCGCGGCTGTTTCTATAGGTGACGGGCGGGCCGTCCTTGGCCTTGCCGATGTATCCACAGGGGAGGCCAGTTGGTACGAAGCATCCGGCCCTTATTGGGAAGATCTTCTGATGGATCAGATCTACCGCATGCAGCCGGCGGAGCTAGTCCTTGCCTCGGATGAACAGCTGCCGGAACGGTTCCTGCAGGAACTTTCACAGAAACTGCCCCAATGCATGGTCAACCGCTTCCAAAAAGATGGGGGAATCGATGCTTTTGCCCGTCATTTTGGGACGGAAGGGAAAGCGTATACCGAACCGCTTGTACGGGATACGATTGAACTCATGCTTCAATATATCCATATCAATGTAAAAGCGATTTGGCGCAGCTGAATCGCCTCACGGAAATTACGACAGACCGGACCATGGTCCTTGACGCAACGGCTATCCGCAATCTGGAACTGGTCCGGAATATGAAGGACGGTACGAAAAAAGGCACCCTCCTTGATATCCTTGATTACACCGCGACCGCCATGGGAGCCCGCCTCATGCGGCAGTGGATTGAATCCCCCCTTTATGATGCGGCCCGCATTACAAGTCGGCAGCAGGCTGTAGGCACGCTTGTAGGTGATTCCCGGCTGCGGACAGAGCTCGGTGAAGCCCTTAAAAAAATCACAGACCTTGAGCGCATCCTTTCCCGAATCGAAGTGGGGTCTGCCAATGCTCGGGATATGGCCTCCCTGCGCACCGCCCTTCTGGCCGTACCGGACCTTAAGCGCCTGCTTGCCCCCTATCGGGATGGGCTCCTGGCAAAGCTTTCCTCCCGCATTGACAGTCATGAAACCGTCCTTGATGAACTGCGCCGCGGCATTGTCGATGACCCGCCCTTTACGGTCCGGGAAGGAGGGATGATTCGTAAGGGGTATAATGCCGAACTGGATGAGCTCCATGATATTGCGGAAAATAACAATGCCTGGATGCAGGATTTTGAGCTGCGCATCAAGGAAGAAACGGGAATCAAGAACCTAAAGGTCGGATTCAACAAAGTCTTTGGCTATTATATTGAAGTGTCCAAAGGGCAGGTTTCCCAAGTACCGGATAGCTTTATCCGCAAGCAGACCTTGGTCAATGGGGAACGTTATATTGTTCCGGAACTGAAGGCCTTTGAAAATAAGATTCTCAGTGCCAAGGAAAAGATCCAGCAGCTTGAATATTATCTCTTCAATGAAATCCGTGACTGTGTCCGTGATGAGCTTGTTACAATCCAGGATACGGCCCGTGCCATTGGTGAGCTTGATGCCATCTATTCTCTTGCCATGGCTGCCTTCAAGGGAAATTATGTCTGCCCGCGTCTCAGCGACAAAGGTGAAATCATCATCAAGGATGGGCGCCATCCTGTCGTGGAAAAACTCCTCGAACGGGAGCTTTTTGTCCCCAACGATGTCCATTTAAATGGGACGAATGAACGCCTCATCATCCTGACGGGCCCTAATATGGCCGGGAAATCGACCTATATGCGTCAGGTGGCACTGCTGGTCCTCATGACCCAAATGGGCAGCTTCCTGCCCTGCCGGGAAGCTGTCATCACCCCCGTGGACCGCATCTTTACCCGTGTCGGCGCCAGTGATGACCTTGCCACGGGGCAAAGCACCTTCATGGTGGAAATGAATGAAGTGGCAAACATCCTTAAAAATGCCACGAGCCGCAGTCTCATCATCCTTGATGAGGTCGGGCGCGGAACAAGCACCTATGACGGGATGAGCATTGCCCGTGCCGTGGTGGAATATATCAACGAAAAAATCAAGGCCAAGACCCTATTTGCAACTCATTATCATGAACTGATTGAATTGGAAGATCTTTTTGATGGCATCAAGAACTATTCCATCGCCGTGAAGGAAAAAGGCAACGATGTGGTCTTTTTGCGGCGCATTGTGCCTGGCGGAACGGATCGCAGCTATGGAATCCACGTCGCTAAACTTGCAGGTCTGCCCAAAAAGGTCCTGGACCGGGCGGATGAGCTTTTGGAGGAATATGCCGCCGAGGCACCGCTTTCCCATAAGGGCACGCATCATGTCGAGATTTCCAAGGAAGCGGCGACGGATGAGACGCAGGGAAGCCTTTTTGGCGATACCATCCGGGATACCCTCATGGGACTTGATGTCATGACCATGACCCCCCTTGAGGCCATGAATACCCTCTATCAACTGGCGGAAGAAGCCAAACGGGAAGGAGGAAAACTTTCGTGAAAGCAAAAGTCCAGCTCCTGGACCAAAATACATCCAACCAGATTGCTGCTGGTGAAGTTGTTGAAAAGCCAATGTCCGTTGTCAAGGAATTGGTGGAAAACGCCCTTGATGCCGGTGCCACCCATGTGGATGTCACGATTTATGAGGGGGGAACGGAATATATCCGCGTCAAGGACAACGGGTCCGGTATGGACGAGGAAAATGCCCGTCTTGCCGTACTGCGCCACGCAACAAGCAAGATTGTAAAGGCTGAGGACCTACTTACCTTAAAGACCCTGGGGTTTCGCGGGGAAGCGCTGCCGAGCATTGCCTCTGTCAGCCATTTCAACCTTCTCACACGGGAAGAAGGCGCGGAGTTTGCAACAAGCATCACCATCGATGGCGGGGAAAATATGAGCGTTGATGTGATGGGCGGAGATGTGGGGACGACCGTGACGGTAAAGGATCTTTTCTATAACGTTCCAGCACGGCGCAAGTTTTGCGGACGGTCAGTACGGAGGGTCGCTATATCAACGATATCCTTTCCAAAATGGCCCTTTCACGGCCGGATGTCCATTTTACGCTTCAAAATAACGACAAGGAAGTCCTTAATACCCGGGAAGCGGTGATGAACTCGACGTCATTGGGGCGCTTTATGGGAAAAATGTCGTTGAGGCCCTTCTTCCCGTAGACCATGAACAGGATGGAATCCGTGTCAAGGGGTTTATCAGTCGGCCCACCCTTCTTAAGGGAACGCGGCAGTGGCAGACTCTTTTTGTCAATGATCGGTATATCGTAAGCCGGATGGTGAGCCGTGCCATCGATCACGCCTATCAGTCCCAGATCCCTAAGTCAGGGTTTCCTTTTGCCATGCTGAAGCTCACCGTGGATACCCATGCGATTGATATCAATGTCCATCCCCAAAAAAGTGAGATCAAGTTTGGTGATGAGCAGGCTGTTTACCGGGCTGTCTACCACGCACTTACAAATGCCCTGACGCATCCTATGCGGGGGACGGAAAACGGAAAGGATGAAGTGACCTTTAAAAAGCCGTCTCCCCAAAAAGACGAAAGCCTTGCCGAAGAAGTAAGTATTTTCCCTCATTCCCAAGGCCGCAGCTTTCTTCCCCAGAATCCTGCCTTTGGCCAGCCGATTTGGCGTACGCCGGAGCCTCAGGTTGAGCGGCCTGATCGCTCCTATACGGACGAAATCTTTGGCGCGCAGCGTACGGTGCCACGCGCGACAGAACCCCATGCCATAACGGGCGAAGAGACAAGCGGAGGAATAGCTGGCTCCGTGAATGAACGAGGGGAAATCCAGGCCCCCAGTGGGATTGACGTAATCTGGCCCTTGGGACAGGTCAACCGGACCTTCATCGTCGCCCAGTCAGAAACAAGCCTTTACCTCATCGACCAGCATGCGGCCCATGAACGTATCATGTATGACCGTTTCATCAGGCAGCAAAAACCGGTCCCCAGTCAAACCCTTCTTATGCCGCTTTTTCTTTCCGTAAGTGCTGCGGATGTGGATGCCGTGACAGAACATCGCGACGAATTTCTGAAACTCGGTGTCGACGCGGAACCTGCCGGGGAAACTTCCCTGCGTGTTTCTGCCCTGCCGGCCGATGTGGAAGACGGGGAGGCCGAAGCCTTTATCCAGGATATCCTGACCCTTCTTGAGGAAAACCGCTCCATCAAGACCAGTGACCTACGGGAGGAAGTCCTTCACTATGCGGCCTGTCACAGTGCCATCCGGGCAGGTGAGCTCCTGAATATCCGGCAGATGAGGGAAGTTATCTTGGAACTTCTCAATACGGAACATCCCTTTACCTGCCCCCATGGACGGCCCTGTATGATTGAAGTGACGACGCCGGAGCTCTTTAAGCTCTTTAAACGGACATGATGGGGAAGAAGAAAGGGCGCTTTGCCGTAACTGTGGGGCTCAAGGGCGGTACGGAGCTTATCAAAATGGCGAAATCCTGGGCGGAAACGCTTGCTATTCCTTATCTGAAGCGGCCCCGTGGAGTTTCCTTGGAAACGCTTCGCAAAGAGAGGAACCTTGTCGGCCTTCTTGTCGCAACGCGGAAAGGGCCCCAAGTAGAAACCGAAGAGGGGATCCTTTATTACCATCCCAGTATGGCAACGCTCCGCGTGCGGGCCCTTAAAGAAGGAAAAACGGACCATCTGGTGGAAGCCCTGGCCCTTCGGCCTGGCAGCCGGGTCCTTGACGGGACCTTGGGCCTTGCCTCGGACGCAGCGGTTATTTCTTATGCTGTGGGATCCGAAGGAACAGTCGTGGGGGTTGAGGCATCTCCCATTCTCTATCAAATGACTCGGCTTGGCCTGCGCTCTTATGACGAGGGCGATGAGGACCTATTGAAGGCCCTTCGGCGCATTGAACCTGTTTTGGGGGATACGGCGGCCTATTTGGAAAGTCTTCCGCCTGACTCCTTTGATGCCGTCTATTTTGACCCTATGTTTGAGCATCCTGTCGAAGGCTCCTCTAACATGGTCCCCATGCGTCCGGCTGCCGATCATCGCCCGCTGACGCGGAGCGTCATTGAAAAGGCACTCAAGGCGGCCCCTCTTGTCGTCGTCAAGGAACGAAGCCGACAGTTCTTGACCGAATTGGGCGCCCAGGAAATCCAAGGCGGCCGCTACAGCCGCATCAAATACGGAATCATAAGGAGGATACCATGACCGCAAAAGAAAAAGTCGTTGTCATCCTCGGACCAACAGCGACAGGAAAGACAGCCTGTGGAATTCTTCTTGCCCAAAAGCTCAAAGGGGAAATCATCTCCGGTGATTCCATGCTTGTTTTCCGTGGTATGGACATTGCTACGGCCAAACCAACCCCCCAAGAACGGGCCCTTGCCGTGCATCATCTGATTGATGTGCGCGACCCGGAAGAAAAATATTCGGCCTTTGATTTTAAAAGGGAAGCGGCGTCCCTCATCCAGGAAATCCATGGGCGGGGGCATATGCCCATCATTGTAGGGGGGACAGGACTTTATCTTAAGGCCCTTCTTGAAAACTACCATTTTTCAACCAGCGAAGAACAAACCAAGCGACGTCAGGCCCTTGCAGAATATGCCGATCGCTATGGCAATGAGGCCCTCCATCAAAAATTGGAAAAACTTGATGAAGAAACGGCGAATCGATTGAAGATTAATGATAGACGGCGTATAATTAGAGCCATCGAAGCATGGGAAGATGGAGACCCTGTATCCCAAGAAAAGGACAGCGAAAGTCCTTTTGACGCGGTGGTCTTTGGTCTTACGATGGAGCGTGCCCTCCTGTACGATCGAATCAATCGCCGTGTTGATTTGATGGTGGAAGAGGGTCTTTTTGATGAGGCTCGCTTTTTCTATGATCAAGGGATCCCTTTGGATTCCCAATCCATGAAGAGCATCGGCTACCGTCAATGTGTCCAGTATTTTCGAGGGGAATGGGACAAAAAAACAGCTGTCGCCAAGATCAAGCAGGCAACCCGTAATTTTGCCAAACGGCAGATTACCTGGTACAAGAAAATGCCTTACATCCATTGGCTGATGCTTGACGCATCGCCTCACTATCCATCCATTGCGGATAAGATGCTGGAAGTGCTTCGAGAAAGACAATTTATAGAAAAATGAGAGAGGGATTCATTCATGGGAACATCAAACGCTAAGACACTCAATCTCCAGGATAGCTTCCTGAACAAAGTGCGTGCCGAAAAGAAGACCATTGTCATTTATTTGCTCAATGGATTTCAGGTTCGCGGAAAGGTTTGGGGATTTGATAACTTTACGGTCATTATTGACTGCGATGGAAGACAGGAATTGATCTATAAACATGCGATTTCGACGATCGCCCCTGTGGAGGCAGAATCGATCTTAGTACTTAAAAAAGGAAATGATCAGAGTGTCCCTAAGGAATAAAATAGAAGATGAGATTGCTCTTTTTATGGATTATCTAACGGTGGAAATGGGACTTGCGCGCAACACGCGTGAGTCCTATGGCCGTGATTTGCGTCTTTTTGCAGTCTGGGTCAAAAAGCCCATTAAGGAAATCAGCCGTGATGATATTCTTACGTATATGAGCGTCCTTAAGGCCCAAAATTATGCAGTAACAAGTTCTGCCCGGAAACTGGCTGCTTTGAAGGCCTTTTTCCGTTTTATGACGGCCGAAGGAACCATTGAGGTCGATCCCTGCGAAGTTGTTGAATCGGAAACAAGGGGGATGGTCCTGCCAAAGGTCTTGAGCGTGGATGAAGTGAATCGATTGTTTGAAGCGCCCGACCTAGATACACCGGAAGGGTACCGGGACCGGACCATGCTTGAAGTGATGTATGCAACGGGCATGCGTGTTTCGGAACTGCTTGCCCTCAAGGTAGGGAGCGTTAATCTTGCGTCCCATTATGTAATTGCTTATGGTAAGGGCGCAAAGGAACGTCTCATTCCACTGGGACATTATGCCATTGAGTATCTAAAGGAGTATCTCAGCCGGGTCCGTCCCCATTTTGTCAAGGAAAACCGTCCCTGTGACGATCTTTTCCTGACCATTCGGGGAACGGGCATGACGCGGCAGCGCTTTTGGCAGCTCATTAAAAATTATGGGCTCAAGGTCCATATTGCCAAATCCTTGACGCCTCATATCCTGCGCCACTCCTTTGCTACTCATATGCTCGATAATGGAGCGGACCTTAGAACGGTGCAGGAACTGTTGGGTCATTCCGATATCTCTACGACGCAGATTTATACTCACCTCACCAATCATCGTCTCAAGGCCATCTATGATAAAAGCCATCCTCGGGCATAAGGGAGAATGCAATGCCTCGTAAACCTAAACGGCAAGCGGCTGCCCGCTCGCCACGCCGCCGCAGGAATAAGCACGGCGGATGCTTGATATTTGTGATCCTTTTTGTCATTATTGGTCTTGGGATGTTTCTTGCGGCGCATAAAAAAAATAATCCCGATCTGACTTGGCCCGATGTGGTTGAAGAAGCGCTGCCTGAAACCGTCCGCGAGACCGTGAAGGAAGTCCTTCCCCAAACCGTTAAGGAAGAGATTGAGAAGGTTCGCAAGAAAGAACGCAAAGAAATCGAAAAAGAAAAGATTGAAAAAATTGAAAAAGAAGAGAAGCAGGGACCCATTCGGGATCACCCTGTAGAAGAGAAAAAGACGGTTCCGCCGGCTGCGAAAAAAGAATCGGCTAAGGCGGATGAAAAATCTTTGGGACTTGCTCCCGGCGCCTATAAGGGGCGCCTTGCCATCGTCATTGACGACTGCGGCTACCAGTTGGGACCGGTACGGACACTGACGAGCTTGCCCCTTAAGATGACCTTTGCGGTCATTCCCTTTAAACCAATAGCGCGGCAGCCCTTTCCATCATCCGAAACAGCGGCCACACGGCTATGCTTCATCTGCCCATGGAACCCGTTTCAGGCGGCAGCTCCGAAACCCGCTTCGTGGGGGTAGGGCAGACAAAGGCTCAGATAGCGTCCTTTGTGCAGGAAGCCATCGACAGCCTGCCCGGCATTTCCGGCGTCAATAACCATCAGGGTTCCAAGGCAACCGCCCATGGCCCAACCATTCGCGCAGCTCTTTCTGTCATTGGGGAAAATGGCCTTTTCTTTATTGACAGCAGGACCAATTCCGCCACGGTGGCAGAAAGGGAAGCGGGAAATCTTGGCATCCCAACCGGACATAACTCGCTCTTTCTCGATAACAGCAGTGATATCGGTGCCATTGAGGAAAAGATTGCGCAGGCTGTCAAGCTGGCAGACCGTTATGGCAGTGTCATTGTCATCTGTCATGCTAGGCCCAATACGGCAGAAGCCTGGAAACGGTCTTACAAGGCTGTTATACAATCGGGCATTACTTTGGTCCCTGCCGCGTCCCTGCTACAGTAAGGAGGTCATCTAATGCTGAGAACGACTGCCCTCATGGGGCTTATGACGGCCCTTTTAGTTTTTTTAGGGGACTATCTCGGGGGCTCATCCGGAATGAGCCTCATGCTGCTTGTTTCCCTTGCTATGAATTTCTTCATGTATTGGTACAGTGACACCATGGTCATCCATCAATATGGCTGTGTCCCTGTAACGAGAAATGAGGCGCCGGAATTATATGACATTGTAGAAAAACTCGCGGCGCGGGCCAACCTTCCCATGCCCAAGGTCTACGTTATGAACAGCCGTGTGCCCAATGCCTTTGCCACGGGCCGCAATCCCCAGCATGCCGCGGTCTGCGTGACGACGGGCCTTATGGACGCGCTCACAGCTCCGGAAATTGCCGGCGTCTTGGGGCATGAAATGAGCCATATCCTTCATCGGGATATCCTCGTTGGCACTATTGCCGCCGTCATGGCAGGCACTATTTCGGCGTTGACTCGGTTTGCCTTCTGGTTTGGCGGCGGCAGGGATCGGGATCGCCAAAATCCTATTGCTTCCCTTTTGATCCTCATTCTGACGCCCCTCATGGCTATGATCATTCAACTCGCGATTTCCCGGACCCGGGAATATATGGCTGATGAAGCAGGGGGCGCCCTGTGCGGTGACCCCGATGAACTGGCAAATGCCCTGGAAAAAATCGACCTTGCCGCCCATCGTACCATTATGGCTGGGGCTCAGGAAAGTTCAGCCCATATGTTCATCATTTCTCCCTTTGCAGGAAAAGAGGCAAAGAGCCTCTTTTCCACTCACCCGGCAACGGAAGACCGCATCCGCCGGCTGCGCGAGCAGGCGGAAAGGATGGGGACGAGGCAGTGTATTGTGTAATTCTTTTTACTCAGCCCAAAAATCGGGCTGATTTGATGTAGAACGTGAGCCCATTGCTTTAGAAAGATTAATCTGAAGCAATGGGCTCATGGCGCATCGTACAACGGAACATTTTACGGTAGGGGATAGCTATCACCTTACCGCTGTCCCTGTAGCTTTAAGTTCGAATGCATGGCACCAAACCACCTTATCTTTTTTCCTTGTTCCCTGCACAACAGGTGTCTGATTGCTGGAGCAGGCAGTTTGAGAGCACGGATCCTCTGTCTAATGTAACCTTTGATACAGGCATTCTGGTGAAAGGGAACTTGCACTTTTTACTTCCCTAAAATTTCAATTTATTAATGAAAATCCTTTTATTTTATGTTATAGTGTAACTCTACTTCACTAAACCAGATGAATTACATGGAGGGGTATACGATATGAAAACGAGAGTTGCCATCATGGGCTACGGAAATTTGGGCCGTGGTGTTGAACTGGCCCTTAGAAACAGTCCGGATATGGAATTTGTCGCAGTCTTCAGCCGCCGTGACCCGGCAAAGGTCAGCATCAAAACGACCGATGTTCCCGTCATCTCCGTAAACGATATCGACGCTTACCAAGATAAGGTCGATGTCCTCATTATCTGCGGCGGCAGTGCAACGGACCTGCCTAAACAGACGCCGCAATATGTAAAGAAATTCAACGTGGTGGATAGCTTTGATACACATGCCTGCATTCCTGACCATTTTGCGGCCGTTGATGCAGCCGGTAAGGAAACAAATCACGTCGGGGTCATCTCCGTTGGCTGGGATCCGGGCCTATTTTCCCTTGCCCGCGTCTATAGCCATGCCGTCCTTCCCGTAGGGAAGGACTATACCTTCTGGGGCAAAGGCGTCAGCCAAGGCCACAGTGACGCGGTTCGCCGCATTCCCGGTGTCAAGGACGCCAAGCAGTACACCATTCCCGTGAAAACCGCTCTTGACGCGGTTCGTGCCGGCAAGAACCCGGAACTTACGACGCGGGAAAAACATACGCGTGAAGTTTTTGCTGTCCTTGAAGAAGGTGCCGATGCTGAGGCTGTGACAAAGGCTATCGTAACCATGCCGAACTACTTCAGTGACTACGATACGACGGTCCACTTCATCAGTGAGGAAGAAATGAAGCGAGATCATAGTGGTCTTGCCCATGGCGGGTTTGTCATCCGTTCCGGGAAAACAGGCACAGACGGCGAACACAACCATATCTTTGAACTGGCCCTAACCCTTGATTCGAACCCGGAATTTACGGGATCCGTCCTTGTGGCCTATGCGCGGGCTGCCCATCGTATTGCCCGTGAAGGCGGTACGGGGTGCCGTACGGCCCTTGATATCGCACCGGCTTATCTCTGCCCTGAAAGCGGGGAGGAACTGAGGGCCCATCTCCTTTAGTTTTTTGCTCGGCGCGAAAATCGCACCGAAACGATGTAGTTACGTGCCCCCATTGGCTTTTAAGAGATTCATCTGATGCCAATGGGGGCACGGCGTATCGGAATAGAATACATACCACGATCTCATTTTTTGAATAGCCCCAACTATGCTGTCGTACGTCCTTTTTGAAGTCAGCTCGATTTGTGCACCGAGTAAAGAATAAGGGAACTCTTACTTATACCTCCAATAAGGATTCTTCTATTACACAGAAAAGAAAGTCTTATGTTATAATGGAAACAGTTAGCTTATTTGACAACAGAAATGTTAAGAATATGGGAGGTTTAAAACATGAATAACCCGAATCCTGTTAAGATCGTGGAAACTGTCCTCAGAGATGGACATCAGTCCATCTGCGCAACGAGAATGCGTACGAGCGATATGCTTCCCGTCTTGGAAGCCCTAGATGATTGCGGCTTCTACGCACTCGAAGCATGGGGCGGTGCTACGTTTGACTCCTGCCTTCGCTTCCTGAATGAAGATCCCTGGGAACGCCTGCGCACCATCCGCAGCCATGTGAAGAATACCAAACTGCAGATGCTGCTTCGCGGTCAGAACCTCCTGGGCTATAACCACTATGCAGACGATGTCGTTACGGAATTCATTAAACGAAGCGTGGCAAACGGCATTGATATTGTCCGCGTTTTTGATGCCTTTAATGATACACGGAACCTGGAATGCTCCATGAAGGCCATCAAGGAAGCCGGTGCCCATGCCCAGGGTACGCTTGTTTATACCATCAGTCCGTATCACAAGGACAGCGATTTTGTGAAGCTTGCCAAGGAACTGGAAGAAATGGGGGCTGATTCCATCTGCATCAAAGATATGTCCGGCCTGCTTGCTCCTTACGCCTGCTACAACCTCGTTACGGCCCTTAAGAAAGAAATCCATGTACCTATCGATGTTCACTCCCACTGCACGAGCGGCATGGGTGCCATGACCATCCTCAAGGCTGTTGAAGCCGGTGCCGATATGGTTGATACAGCCATGTCCCCGTTTGCTGAAAGCACGAGCCATACCTGCACGGAATCCCTGGTTTACACCCTGACCGGTCAGGAACGGGACCCGAAGATTGATGTCAACAAACTTTATCCGATTGCTGATCACTTCAAGAAGGTTAAAGCCGACCTTATCAAGACCTTCAACCTGCCAAACAGCAGCGACATCAACCCGCAGGTCCTCAGCTTCCAGATTCCCGGCGGCATGCTCAGCAACCTGCGCAAACAGCTTGCTGAGATGGGCGTTGCCGATAAGTACGATGCCCTGCTGAAGGAAATGCCGAAAGTCCGTGCTGACCTGGGGTATCCTCCTCTTGTTACGCCCAGCAGCCAGATTGTTGGCTCCATGGCTACCATGAACGTTGTTCTCGGCCGTTACAAGATGATCCCGAAAGAAGTCCGCGACATTGTCCGCGGCAAATATGGCAGAACGCCGGGCCCAATCAGCGAAGAGCTGAAAAAACTGGTCCTTAAAAATGGTGAACAGCCCATTACCCATCGTCCGGCCGATGATATCGCACCGCAAATGGATAAGATGCGCGCTGACCTTGCCGCAAAAGGCTATCCCAATGCTAGCGTGGAAGACGTCTTAAGCTACGCTCTCTTCCCGGAAGTTGCTTTGGAATACTTCAAAAAGAACCGCTAAGAAACCAGAATGAATTTGTGCAGCACCGTGAACCCTATCTTTCATGGTGCTGCTTCTTTTTTGCCAACGGGACTGTCTTGTGCTATCGGTACGGCTCTTCCTTGAGGGAAGCACTTGCAATACAATCCCATTCACTATAAAATTAAAGAAATATGTGTTTTTGCTTATGGAATCTGAGGAGGAATTACAATGGAAAAGTTTACCTATACAATTACGGATCCTGCGGGTATCCATGCTCGTCCTGCGGGACTTTTGGTCAAGACCGCCGCTGGCTTCAAGTCGACCTGCAAGGTGGAAGGCAATGGAAAGACCGGCGACCTTAAACGCATCTTTACCGTCATGGGCCTTGGCATCAAAGCTGGTATGACGATTACCGTTACGGTTGAAGGGGAAGACGAAAAGGAAGCCGCCAGCACCTTGAAATCCTTCCTTAAGGAAAATCTCTAAGAGGTGCCTATGATTATCATCAAAGGAAAGTCCGCTTCCAGCGGTGTGGCTGTGGCTCCGATTGCGGCCAAACCAGACGCTTCCGATGAAGATCGTGTGACCCTTCTTACGAGCCTTAATCCCGAGGCGGAACTGCGCCGCTTCCATGCGGCCCAGGAAAAAGTGATTGCCCAATTGGGCGAACTTGCCGAGAAAGCTCGACAGGAAATCGGTGAAGAGGAAGCTGGCATCTTTGAAACCCATCAAATGATGCTCCAGGACCCTGATCTTGTGGACATGATCGAAGGGCTCATGACGGATAACCATTTGACGGCAGAAGGCGCAGTGGAACGGGCAGGGGAGCAGTTTGCTGCCATGCTGGAATCCATGGACGATGAATACATGAAAGCCCGTGCTGCCGACGTCCACGATATTATGGGACAGGTCCTGCGCACCCTCATGAAGCGCGATTTCGATTGGGCAGCCAAGATTGACCACCCTGTAATCATCTGTGCCGACGACTTGACGCCAAGTGAAACGGTTCAGCTCAATAAGGATTTCATCATGGGCTTTGTGACGAGCGGCGGCAGTGCCAACTCCCATACCGCCATCCTGGCCCGTACCATGGGCATTCCTGCCATTGTACATACGGAAAAGGTAATTGGGGAGGACTGGAACGGTAAGCTTGCGGCCCTTGACGGTGCGACGGGCACGGTATACCTTGACCCCGAACCGGAAACCCTTGCATCCATGAAGAAAAAATTGGAAGCCGAGGAAAAGGGTAAAGAAGATATGGATGCCTTAAAAGGCCTCCCGACACAAACCAAGACAGGCCGCTCCATTGCCCTTTACGCCAATATCGGACAGGAAGGGGACCTGCCAGGTGTCCTTGAAAATGATGCCGAAGGTATCGGCCTTTTCCGCAGTGAGTTCCTTTATCTCCGGAAAAACGATTATCCAACGGAAGAAGATCTCTTTGAGGCTTACAAAGAGGGAGCCCAGGCAATGGGACAGCGAAAACTCATCATTCGCACCCTTGATATTGGGGCCGATAAACGGGTGGGGTATTTCAACTTGCCGGAAGAGGAAAACCCTGCTTTAGGCTTCCGTGCCATCCGTATCTGCCTTGCCCGTCCGGAAATCTTCTATACCCAGCTGCGAGCCATCCTGCGGGCATCCCACTACGGAAATGTGGCGGTCATGTTCCCCATGATCACTTCTGTTGAAGAGGTAAGGGCGGCAAAAGAGCTCCTTCATCTTGCTGAAGTAAAACTTCATGAAGAAGGAATTCCCTTTGATCCCAATCTTGAAGTTGGCATTATGATTGAAACCCCGGCTTCGGCGGTTATCAGTGATGAACTGGCCCAGGAAGTGGATTTCTTCAGCATCGGCACGAACGACTTGGTCCAGTACACCTTAGCCGTGGACCGTCAGAACGCCCAGCTTGAAGAATTGGGAAAAGCCAGCCATCCTGCTGTACTGCGGCTTATCCATAAGACCATCCGAGCTGGTCATGACGCGGGTATCTGGGTGGGCATCTGCGGAGAAGCCGCGGCCGATCGGAACTGATCCCGATCTTCATCGAAATGGGAGTGGATGAGCTCCAGCATGTCTGCAGCAAGGATCCTGCCAACAAGAAAACTCATCCGCAGCCTGTCCTAAGAAAGCGTGTTTTTATGCAGTTAGCATTTAAAAAAGCGGTGACGGACGCTATCAAGAAACAGCCTGACCGGCGTGTCATGCCTTTTTTGTACGAAAACGAGCCTTATTTTATCAAACGGCGTCTTTCCAACCATCGCAACCGCTTTGCCAAACAAAGCGTTGACGCGGCCTTTTGGTGTGAAGTCTATAAAATCCTGACAGTCAATCAATATGGTCCGATGGCACCGGAAATCGTCCTTCTTCATGATGATTACTTTGTTATGAAGGCCGTGGGCAAGACCCTTCAAGGCGTAGCCAAAGAAGCTCCCTGGCAGGATGTGCGCAGAAAAGCTTTCTATAAGGCGGGAGAAGCTCTGTAAACTTCATGGGTTTGGCCTTCATCACGGTCGCCCGGCCCTGCGGGACATTGCTTACGACCGGGAAAAAGACAGTGTAACCCTCCTTGATTGGGAAAATGAAAAGCGTTTCATTGATGCTGACCCTCGGGTGATCGATCTCTTTTTGTTTGTTCACAGCTGTTTTCGAGAAAAGTGGGCGCTCAAAAATGATGAGCCCATTCGGGAAGCGATGAAAGGCTATTTTACGGGGCCTGAATCCCGCCCCATCCTAGAAAAGGCCCTTGCTGTTACAAAACGTTTTCAAGCGGCTTTTACCCTTGCCCATCACCTTCGCATCTTCGGCTGGACGGATGTAACAAGTCTCGATGACGCAAAAAATTATCTGTTTCAGCTCGATCCTGATGCCTTATGAGATGAATAAAGCGCTGTGAATCATGAAAAATGCCTTCATTTCTTCACAGCGCTTTTCTTTGTGTTTTCTTTTGCTGAGGGGAGTTGGAGCTAGTGCGTCCTGCTGGAATAGGAAACGGCACTCTTTTATCCTTCCTGCTGCGGCCAGCTTTTGCAAATTAGGAAGAAAGCCCTGCAAGGATGAAGGATATGATCCGTCCCTGCAGTCTGTACCAGTCGTGGTCTTTTGTAAACCCCATCATTTTATTTACATAGAAGGAGCCGTAGAGTAAAAAGGTAAAAAGCTCATCGGCTTCTTTTTCTGTCATCAGTCCTTGGGCCTTCAAGAAAAGAAACACGATGGGGCGTCTTTTTACATCTTAGAAAGGATAAGTCACTGCGTCATTTTTTGGCGTGTCAATTTCAGCCCTCTAAAAATGCCGAGTTTCTTTCTTTTTATGATATAATGGTACGGTACCTGAAAGGAGTGCTTTTATGATAACCGCCGGTCCGCGCCTTGATTTTCTCGTCTCTCTTGTTCCCTCCTGTGGCACCTTGTGTGACGTGGGAACCGATCATGCCTACCTGCCCGTTATGGCCATCAGTCAAGGACGGGTGAAAAAAGCCATTGCCGGCGATATTGGGGAAGGTCCCTGCGAAGCGGCATGGAAAACAGTTCACAGCCATCACCTGGAAGATGTAATTTCTGTGCGCCTTGGCAGCGGACTGACGTTTACCCGTCCTGGTTAAGCAAACACGGTTGTCATTGCGGGCATGGGAGCCGGCACGATGGTGGAAATCCTTGACGCGGCACCGGAAGTCCTGGCGTCGCCCACGCTCACAACACTCATTCTGCAGCCTATGAATGACAGCGAAAAACTGCGTCATTGGTGTGAACGATCCGGCTGGGGAATTTTGCGGGAAGAACTGGTCCAGGAAGGGAATCGCATCTATGAAGTGCTGCTTCTTCACAAAGATCCGTCCTTTCATTATGAAGGACTGACCGACCTTGTCGGTGATGACCTTGTGCGGCGCCATCATCCGCTTCTTGGAATGTTTGTCCGCCGTCTCATCGCCAAGTACGACCGGCTTCTTTCCAGTATGGAAAAAAGTTCCAAAGCACGCCAAAGTGAGCATTACCAAACATCCGTAGAGACGAAAAAACGATTGGAGGAAATATTACATGGAAACGACTGTCAGTGACATCTGCGTCTTTATGAACGAATATGCATCCCTTACCTATGCGGAAAAATGGGATAATCCGGGCCTGCTCCTGGGTCATGTGGAAGCCCCGGTCCATAAGATCATGGTGGCCCTTGACCTGATGCCAGAAGTGGCGGAACAGGCCATTGAAGAAGAGGTGGACCTTATCATCACCCATCATCCCTACTATTTCCATTTGCCGAGCTCCCTTGCTGTGACGGATACAAAGATGGAAGTCATGTATGAACTGATCAAACATGACATTGCTGTCTATGCCGCCCATACCAACCTTGATGCTGCCCGTGGCGGCGTCAACGATGTCCTTGCAGACAGGCTGGGGCTTAACGATGTAACGGAAATTCCCCGTAAGGACTGTCCGGAGCAGGGACTTGCCCGTATTGGTGTCCTTGGTGAGCCGATGGAACTGAAGGATTTTGCAGCTTACGTGCGGGATCAGTTGGGCGCCGCCCATGTCACCTTTGCCGGCGGTGAGGAGCCGGTCTTTAAGGTTGCCGTCGTTGGCGGAAGCGGAGCTGACTTCATGGATGATGCCATGGCCGCCGGAGCGGATACGCTCGTTACAGGCGATGTAAAATATCATGTCGCCCAGAAGGCCCTCAATATGGGACTTAACCTTGTCGATGGTACCCATCAGCTGACGGAACTGCCTGTTATCGCGCATCTGGAAGACGTTCTTACTGCATGGTGCCAGGAGTCGGGCCGCCATTTTGAAGTAATTCGTGCCCATGAGGACCTTGTCCTCCAAAGCATCTAAAGAAGGTGCTTTCATGATCAAAGATGTAAGACTCGGTAATGATCTGGAGCAGCCCTGCCTTGTCCGTCTGCAGAAGGTAGGTACAAGCTCCAATGGCAAGGCATACGCCCGGGGCCTTTTGGAAGATAACAGCGGAACCCTTCCTTTCATTTGCTTTGAAGCAGGCCCTATCAATCGCCTGCGCACCATGGAGGGACCGACGCCATTTATCATTGGCGGCCGTGTCGATGCCAATAAGTATGCATCACCCATGGGCGGCCAAAACCTGCAGGTCATTGTGCAGAAAGTTGTTCCTCCCGATGGGGAAACCGATTTATCCATGCTGCTGCCTACAGGACCCATCGACCTTGAGTCCTTGGAAGTGGAATTTCAGACCCTCATCGGGCGCATCCAGGATGAACCGCTTCAGCGTCTGGTCAAGCAGGTGTTTTCTGGGAAGCGGTATGAACGGTTTCTTAGGAATCCGGCAGGAATGCGGCTTCATCATGCGTACGTCGGCGGTCTGCTGCATCATACGGTTTGTGTGGCCCGCCTGGCTCTTAGCATGGGCAAGACCATCGGTGGGGTGGACCTTGATCTCATCCTTGCTGGAGCCCTTCTGCACGATATCGGTAAGCTTCGGGAAATTTCCGCCGGCCTTGGCTTCCCTTATACGACGGAAGGCCGGCTCATGGGCCATATTTCCATGGGGGCCATGCTAATCAGCCGCATTGCGGAAAATATCCCGGATCTTTCCCGCATCCGTCTTGACGAGCTTCTTCATATCATCCTTTCCCATCATGGGGATCACGAAAAAGGTTCCCCCGTCTTTTGTGCGACGAAAGAGGCCTTTATTGTTCATTACGCCGATGAAACGGATGCCGTTCTTAACCAGTTCCAGACAGATGGAAAAGAAACCTGGGCCTTTAACAAGATGCTCCAGCGTTTCCTTGCCGTAAACCCTTTGGAATGAGATAAACTGAAAAGCTGCAAAGACATGAAAAACGAGTTCTTTGCGGCTTTTTTGGTGGGAAAAAAGCGGTTCTATAATTTATTTTGGGGCGCTAAAGTGACCGTCCAGATGCGTGTCCTCTCAGCGCCTACTTTTTTTTCAATAAAAAAATAGGCATATGCACTCAAATCCTCTACAATTAAAGTGATCAAACAATAAAGAAAGTGAGTTGAATACATATGCCTTCTCTAGATTATATCGAAAAATTAACAGGAATTAAAGAGGAATGGATTCAAAATTTAAAGGAAACGGAATCAGCCTTGGTTTTAGCGGTTCAGCTGCCGCCTCAAGAACACATCTGCCCTCATTGTAAGGCCACTACAAGACGCATAAAGGGCTACTATACGCGCCTCATCAAACATTCCCCACTTCTCCATAAAGAGTTGCATCTCCTGTATCGCCAGAGACGCTATATATGCAGCTGTGGTCACACATTTAACGAGAAGAGCCCCTTTGCCTCCGTATTTCCAAACCTCTTCCTCGCTTCAACAAGTCATGCTCCAGGAGCTGGGTCAACACCTTTCTTTCCAAGAAGTGGCCAGACGATGCCATGTCAGCACCAGCCAGGTCATTCGTGTCTTTAATGAAGTCCATATTCCTCGTCCCAGTCACCTTCCCGCGTGCTTTCCATCGATGAATTTAAAGGAAATGCTGCCGGTCAGAAGTACCAAGTCATCATCACTGACTCTGAAAACAAGCGTATAATGGACATTCTTCCGGCACGAACCACACCGGCTCTGCTCCAGTATTTCTATCAATTTCCAATGAGTGAACGACGAAAAGTAGAATTTGTCACAATGGACATGTCTATGCAGTTCCGTTCAGTCATAAAACGATCTTCCCAAGGCGCGCATCGTGGCAGACCGTTTTCATATGATCCGCTTAGTCCAATGGGCCATGGAGCGCGTTCGCAAAGCAGAGCAAAAGCGCCTTTGTCACCATAGCCGAATGTTTAAGTCCAACAAGACAATCTTAACGAAACCATATGAGAAATTAACCGAAGAAGAGCTTATAAAGCTGGAGGGAATCCTTCGCTGTTCTCCTCGTCTAAGATGTGCTTACGCGCTAAAATACGCATTTTCCAAGGTGCTTCGATTCAAGGATCATACCAACATTTCTTGGGCACTTTCAGCATGGATAGACCTGGTAAAAAGCGCTGATTTACCGGAAATGAACTCTCTGGTTAAGTCCTTTACCTATTGGTACGAAGAAATTAGGAGCGCCCTTATATATCCTTACTCCAACGGCTTTACTGAAGGCTGCAACAATAAAATCAAGGTGTTAAAACGTGTCTCATTTGGTCTGCGCAATTTTGAGCGCTTTCGTAATAGGATCTTGTACATTAACACACGCAACGAAAAAGGACACGCACTGTATTCAGTGCATGTCCTCTCCAGGAGTGCATAGACACTTTAGCACCCCAAAATTTGACAAAGAACCAAAAAAGCTGCCTGCCAATAGGCAAGATTGAGGGATTGCGCTTATCAAGGCGAGACGTCCATCGCCGAAAGATTCGCAAACAGTAAACTGCATTAAAACGGCAAAGGGAGAAATTGTGGAGGAAAGTTAAGCGAGTCGTCAAATTATTTGCTGAGCTTTATGTTGAAAAATTCGTGCAGAAAGCTTTCACAGACAGACAGCGACGATAGGCCCGGTCGGAGTTTTCTCTGCCGGAAAAGTCGGTGCTCCAATATAAGAAGGCGGAGTACAGAGCCCTTTTATCCCTTACATCTCACCTAACAGAGTATCAGGCAGATGCTAAAAGTAACGGAACCGTTTTCGTGACCGACGAAGTTTCAAACAGACTTTCCCTGCAGGATTGTAACCACCAAGCTTAGTTGCGGGAGTGGGTGGCAGATGAAGAGAGGTGTTTTTTCCTTCGTCTCCATACGAACGGTAGTGAGGAACATTTTTCGATGGTTCAAGGCTGCCTGTAAGCACAGCTTGCTGTACTAGCAAGACCGCAGAATCGTGTTATCAAATGATCACTTCGGCGCTCTCCCAAAGGGCGGTTTGACACTGGCCTTCCGGTCATTTCCCTTCGTGTTTTGGCATCGCCGCACTTAAGTCTTTTCCCAGCACCGAAGGTGCTATGCTGCCTAGCCTTTCAGGGCCCATGCCTCAACTAGACAGCTTGACAGCCGCCATTATTTTTCCTACTGGCCTTTATCTTTGCTCTAAACAAAATCTTCCTTGACATCCATCTTCTAATAATGCTATAATTCAAAATTTGACTTTATTCCAAGATTATGTTAAACTAACATCATGGGTATTTGACCATGCGGTCAAATGGGTTGATTTTTGTCAGGAGGAGGTGGCTTACATGTTTACCGTAGGGGACAAGGTGCTCTATCCGATGCACGGTGCGGCCGTGATTCGAGACGTTGAACAAAAGGTGATTGATGGCCGTCAGATTGATTATTTCGTATTTGATATGCTCCTAAGCAACATGAAAGTCATGGTTCCTGCCGGTAATGTTGAAAAGGTGGGCATTCGTCCTATTGTGGATAAGTCCGTTATGCCCAAGGTTGAAGAGGTCCTCAAGGCTCGTCCTGAAAATAGGATGAAGCGGATTACTTGGAACCGTAGATACAATATGTACATCGATAAGATGAAAACGGGCAGCATCTTTGAAGTGGCCGATGTGGTTCGTACGCTGGCCGTCCAGGAAGAGGATAAGAAGCTTTCCACGGGGGAACGGCGTCTTCTTTCAACGGCAAAGCAAATCTTGTTGAGCGAGGTCATGCTTGTTGAATCCGTTGACGAAGAAAAAAGTGAAGCTTGGCTTGAAAAATTCATTTGACACTGCTTTCTTGTAAGCACCCTTTCGTTTTGTGCGAAAAGGGTGTTTTTCCTTTATGGCCCTGATTGTTCAGTCGGTTTTGACTTCATTTTTTATCTTTTCATTCAGAGTAGAGTATAGTACAATAAGGGGATGAAATTTACAAAAGGAGGTGATTTTATGCTTGAAAAGATTTCCCGGTTTCTCATTATTCTTGTCTTTGCCATTTCGGGTCTGCTCATTATGGAAGTTGCATCACCATTTTTATCCCAGTTTGTGAGCAATGAGTATCTAAAAGTCGGCTTCCTCGGTGTTACGCCGCTGCGTCTTGTCCTAGGTCTATTGGGTCTTGTTGTCTTTGGCTCCTTGGGAAAATGGGCTGCTCCGTTTCTCATGAACCTCATCATGCGTTTTTCCGAACGGATGGCCATGTACCTTGCTGATCTTCCTACCAGTGATATTTTTGTCCTTGCCATTGGCGTGATTTTGGGCCTCATTGTAGCGGCTCTGCTGGGAACGAGTTTTTCCCGTCTGCCCATCATTGGACCGTATATTTCCCTCATCTTCAGCATCCTTGGCGCTATTGTAGGGGCTAAAGTGGCACTGAACAAGCGGACTGATATCGTTTCCTTTTTTAACCGGATCTGGTTTTCTTCGCGCGTAAAGGAAAGTTCGAAAAAGACCGCATCCCATGTTTCCCGCACTCATAAACTTCTTGATACCAGTGTGCTCATTGATGGCCGGATCCTTGAAATCATTCGTTTGGGATTTCTTGAAGGGACCATCATCATTCCCAAATTCGTCCTGGAGGAGCTGCAGAAGATTGCCGATTCGGCTGATACCTTGAAACGCAATCGAGGCCGCAGGGGTCTGGATATTGTGCAGGAAATCAAGGATCTTAAAAATGTTTCCATCGAAATCGTCGATAAGGATTTCGATGACTTGACGGAAGTTGATGCAAAGTTGGTCCGCCTTGCGGCCCAGATGAAAGGTGTCCTTGCGACAAATGACTTCAACCTCAGCAAAGTGGCCAAGATCCAGGGCGTGCCGGTCTTGAATGTCAACGACCTTGCCAATGCCCTCAAACAGGCTGTGCTGCCTGGGGAAGAACTAAGGATTTTCCTTGCTAAGGAAGGTAAGGAACAAGGCCAAGCCATCGGCTATCTTGATGATGGCACCATGGTCGTTGTCGAAAATGGCAAACGTTCTGTCAACCAGACCGTGCCCGTCACTGTGACGAGCGTGCTGCAGACATCGGCGGGACGGATGATCTTTGCGAAAATGAAATGATGGGAGAGACGGATGGAAGAACAGCTTTATGGAATCATTGCCGCGGCCGGCATGGGAAAACGGGCTCAGTTGGGGTATAATAAGAACTATGCACCTTGGGCATGTGCCAATCTTGGTTCGCAACCTTCATGCGTTGAGCGGCATTGCCTTTCTTACCCATGTTATCATAGCCGTTGCCCCAAAGGAATTGACAGAAGCTCGGGCTCTGCTTCAGAAATATGAAGCGGCTTTTTTCCCTACCTTATCTTGGTCCCTTGTACCAGGCGGCAGAGAACGGCAGGATTCCGTAGCCTGTGCCTTACAGACCTTGCCCAAAACCGCTTCTTGGGTGGCCGTCCATGACGGAGCAAGGCCTTTTGCGGATGCCGCCTTATTTGAACGTGTTTTTTTGGCGGCTAAGCGAAGCGGGGCTGCCGTTGCCGCGCTTCCCGTCAAGGACACCATCAAGGTTTCCACCAATGGGAAAGAAACCCTGCAGACCTTGAAACGCAATGAACTTTACCGCGTCCAGACGCCGCAGATTTTTGACGTGGCACTCTTGCGGAGGGCTTTTTCCTATGTGACGGCCCATAACCTTGTCGTAACCGATGACGCCAGTATGGTGGAGGCCTTAGGGCATCCTGTATCCCTTGTTGAGGGTCTGGAGGAAAATTTTAAGATTACAACGCCGGAGGACTTTATCCGCGCCGAAGGCGTTCTCAAAAAGGAGCAGATTGCCATGGATTTTCATGTAGGATCAGGCTATGATGTCCATCGTCTTGTCCCTCATCGGCCGCTCATCCTCTGCGGGGTCACCATTCCGTACGAATTGGGCCTTGAAGGTCATTCCGATGCCGATGTTGCCCTTCATGCCTTGATGGATGCAATCTTAGGCGCCGCTGGCATGGGGGATATTGGCCGCCTCTTCCCAGATTCCGATGATGCTTATCTGGGAGCCGACAGCAGGAAGCTGCTGCGGGAGGTGATCGGCCGCGTTGAAGAAAAAGGCTGGCATATCCATAATGCCGATGTGACCATCATCTGTCAGCGGCCTAAACTGATTTCCTACGATAGGGCCATGCTGGAAAATCTCCAAGAAGATTTAGGTCTTTCCGGTGACGCGCTGAACGTCAAAGCCACGACAACGGAAAAACTAGGCTTTACAGGAAGAGGCGAGGGGATTGCCGCGGAAGCGGTTGTCCTCCTCAAGAAATGAAATCAATCATGATTTTTGTTAATCAATTTGGAGGCGTATATCAATGGAAAAAGAAATGAGAGTACGTTTTGCACCGAGCCCGACTGGCCCGTTCCACATCGGCGGCGCCCGTTCCGCACTTTTCAACTGGCTTCTGGCTAAACGCATGGGCGGTAAATTCGTACTGCGCATTGAAGATACGGACCGGAAACGTTCTACGCCGGAATCTGAAGAAAACATTAAGGCCGCTTTGAAATGGCTTGGTATCACTTGGGATGAAGGGGCGGACGTGGGCGGCCCTTATGGCCCCTACCATCAAATGGAGCGGCTCGATATCTATAAGAAATATACTGACCAGCTGCTCAATGAAGGGAAGGCCTACTATTGTTACTGTACGCCGGAAGAGTTGGAGGAAGAACGGCAGGCTCTCCTCAAGGACGGCAAGATGCCCCGCTATATGGGCAAATGCCGCCACCTGACGGAAGAACAAAAGGCCCAGTATGAAAAAGAGGGCCGCAAGCCTTCCATCCGGCTCAAGGTTCCTGAAAATGAAACCATCGTCGTCCATGATATGGTCCGCGGCGATGTTGAATTTGATTCAAATGGCATTGGCGACTTCGTCATTGTAAAAAGTGATGGGATTCCTACCTATAACTACGCCGTGGTCATTGACGACTATCTGATGCATATCACCCATGTTATCCGTGCGGAAGAACACCTGTCCAACACGCCGCGTCAGCTCCTTGTCTACGAAGCCCTTGGCTTTGAAAAACCGGTCTTTGCCCATATTTCCCTGATCCTTGGCACAGATCATCACGAAGATGAGCAAGCGTCACGGTGCGACGAGTGTTGACGCCTATCGGCAGCAGGGATATCTGCCGGAAGGTATCGATAACTTCCTGGCCCTCCTTGGTTGGGCCCCTCAGGGTGAAGAAGAAATCTTCAGCATGGAAGAAGCCTGCAAGGTCTTTTCCATGGACCGCGTGGCCAAAAACCCTGCAGTCTTTGACATCAAGAAACTCAACTGGATCAACAGCCAGCATATCCGGAAACTGACGCCGGACGCCTTTTTTGAACTGGCCAAACCCTTTATGGTGAAAGCCGGCTACATGACGGGCGACGAAACAGGGGAAAAGCTTGACTGGCTGAAACGCGTTGTCGCAACGGCCCAGACTCAGGTCGACTACGGTGCCCAGGTGCCGGAAAAGGTTGCCCTTTACTTCACGGATGATTTCGACTTCGAAAATGAAGAAGCCGTTTCCGTCCTCAAAGAAGAAACAGTGCCCCTTGTCATGAAAGCCCTCATCGAAGGCTTCCATAGCCTGGATGAACTGAACCACGACAGCGTCAAAGGGGTCTTCAAAGCAGTCCAGAAAGGCAACAAACTGAAAGGCCAGCAGGTCTACATGCCGTTCCGCGTAGCCCTCACGGGAAATCAGCATGGACCGGAACTTGCTGAAATGATTCCTCTCCTTGGTGCTGACCGTGTGGAAAAACGCATCATGAAGAGCCTTGAAAAGGCCCATGTGAGCCTCTAAGAAAGGAGCATGATATGAGTACCATCCGTGTATATAATACAATGACTCGCAAAAAAGAGGAATTCGTTCCTCTTCATCCGGGGAAGGTGGGCATCTACGTCTGCGGCGTCACGCCTTACAACCATCCCCATATTGGCAATGCCCGTCCTTTCGTTGTGTGGGACGTTATCCATCGCTTCCTTGAACATGAAGGCTATGATGTGACCCATGTACAGAACTTCACCGATGTAGATGACAAGATCATCCGTGAAGCCAATAAAGAAGGCGTGACGTGGGACGTGATTGCTAACCGCTATATCAAGGCTTATTTTGAAGTCATGGATAAGCTTCATGTACGCCGCGCCCACGTCTATCCCCGCGTCTCCGACCATATTCCGGACATTATCCATACGGTCCAGCAGCTCATCGATCATGGGTACGGCTACGTCGTTGACGGCGATGTCTACTACCGTGTGGAAAAGTTTGAACATTACGGCGAACTGTCCGGCCGCACGCTGGACGACATGATGGCCGGTGCCCGCGTTGACGTGGATGAACGCAAGGAAAACCCTATGGACTTTGCCCTTTGGAAATCGGCCAAACCGGGCGAACCGTCCTGGGACAGCCCTTGGGGCAAAGGCCGCCCGGGCTGGCACATTGAATGCTCGACCATGAGCACGAAATACTTGGGGAGCTCCTTTGATTTCCACGGCGGCGGCAGTGACCTGATCTTCCCACACCATGAAAACGAAATTGCCCAATCTGAAGGTGCTACGTGCTGCCATCCTTTCGTGCGTTACTGGGTCCATAACGGCTTCATTACCATCAATGAAGAAAAGATGTCAAAATCTCTGGGCAACTTCTTCACCGTTCTTGATATCCTGAAGGAATACGAACCGGAAGTGCTCCGTTATTTTATCCTTCAGACCCATTACCGCAGCCCCTTGGATTTTTCCGATGCGCGCCTCAAAGAAGCCAGCCGCAGCTTGGAACGGCTCCGCACGGCGGCGCAGAACCTTACTGAACTAAAGGGCGTTATCAGCGTTGGTCCTGATGAGGATAGTCTTGCCCTGCGGGAAAAGGTGTCGGGCTTTGTGGAAAGCTTCCTCGAAGCTATGCGGGACGACTTCAATACTTCCCTTGCCATCAGCTATCTTTTTGCCCTCGGCAAGGAAATCAACATTCTTCATCAATCCGTCATGACCGGCGGCCAAAAGCCGGATGGTAAGCTTGTCGATATGATGGATAAGGCCTGGAAGGAAATGACCTCCATCATCGGTATCCTCGAAGAAGACCCTGGCGCCAAGACCGAAGCCGTAAAAGACGCAGATGAAGACGCAGCGGCCATTGAATCCCTTATCGCGGAGCGTCAGGAAGCACGGAAAGCCAAGGATTTCAAGAAAGCAGATGCCATCCGTGACGAACTTGCCCAAAAAGGCATTCTTCTGGAAGATACGCCTCAAGGCGTGCGGTGGAAAAGACAGTGAGATTTGAAACGTACAAAAAGATGCGGGACCACGCCCTTGCCGTCTGTGACGGACCGTTGCCGGACGTGGATCCTCATCTGATTAACCCTATTGAGCTGGCCTATATTGGCGACGCCGTTTTTTCCCTATATGTGAGAAAGCGTCTCTTGCCCGTGTCCGGTCACGTCCAAGTCCTTCATGATCTGGCGGCCCGTATGGTTTCTGCGGTCATGCAGGCCAAAGCCATGGACGGTATTGAACCCCAGCTTACAGAAGCAGAAGCTGTGGTCGTGCGTCGTGGACGTAATACGAAGTCGACAGTCCCCAAAAGCGCGACTGTCCGCGAGTACCGGCAAGGGACGGCTTTTGAAGCCCTCATGGGATGGCTCTACCTTACAGGGGAAACGGCGCGCCTTGAAATACTGATGAAGGCGTCTTTTACCCTCATTCAGCAGGCCATGATGAATGAAAAGAGAGGATAACCTTATGATCAGCTGTAAATTGATCCGCTATACGCCGGATCCGGACCGTACCGTTGCCATGAGTGCCCATCTGTGCTATTCCCCCATTGGGGCCGCCCAGATTGAGGAAGACATGACAGATGACCAGGTACGCCGTCTTGTGCGCCAGCTCGCCCGCATGGGACATACATCCACTTTTGAACACGTGACATTTACCTTTGCCATTGAAGGCGTATCCCGGGTGCTGACCCATCAGCTTGTCCGTCACCGGATTGCGTCCTATTCCCAGCAGAGTCAGCGCTACGTGAAGGAACATGACTTTGAAACCATCGTTCCACCGACCATTGCCAAAGATCCTGCCCTGAAAGAAAAATTCGATGGTCTCTGCGGTAAAATCCAAGCCCTTTACAATGAGATGACAGAAGCGGGCATTCCCGCCGAGGATGCCCGCTATATCCTGCCCAACGCGACGGAAACCAAGATCGTCGTCACCATGAATGCCCGCAGCCTGCTGCACTTTTTCGAGCTGCGCTGCTGCAATCGTGCCCAATGGGAAATCCGGGCTTTGGCGAACATGATGCTTGAAGAAGTGAAAAAAGTGGCACCCATTCTCTTTGGAAATGCGGGACCGACCTGCGTGACTCAACGCATATGCCATGAAGGCAAGATGAGCTGCGGCCGTCTTGAAAAACTTTTCGCAATGGATCGTCAGAGGGGCCAGAATAAATAAGGAAATGTATCGCTTTTTTGATCATGAAAAAGAAGGAACCGTGAATAACTTCGCGGTTCTTTTTTGAAGGAGCAATGAGATGGGATACGATTCAATCGAAGAAATCCAGAAGCAGACCCATGAATGGGCCTTTATCAAGGAACTTCCGGAAACTATAGGCGTTTTCAAGAAGAAAATAACGGATTACATAGAAGGCCAGGTTCTTTTTATCTGCCGTTATGAAGCCCCGGAGCTGAGGGCGAGCGTCGATTTAACGTATTCGGCAGAAACCTTTGATTATATCTTGGTGAGAACCATGGGGCTCAATTCCTTCCGTGATGTCCGACTGATCTATAAGGAAAGGGACGTCTTTGAAGAAAAGACCAAGAAATACCTGCCTCTGGTCATTAGCAATATGGAGCATCCGGAACAGGTGAACCTGGGCGAACTGTATGAAGCAAAAAAAGTCGAGGACTGGGAATTTGGCAAAACCGTGCCCAAAAATCGGGTCCTTTGAGCTTTACATCGATCCCAGCCACGCCATTGAACATATCAACGGTTCCATTATTCTTATCGACTATTCTGACTTTGCACGCCGGGATCAACTCATCATCATGTATAACCGACTGCGTGATGAGTTTTTTGGTGAGCTCAAGGTGAACAGCGTTTTCCGTACAACAACGAGTTTTGATGGAAGGAACGTGAAGGAACTGGAAGACAAACTCAAAAAGAATCTGGAACCGACCCTCAAGTGGGTCAGCGAAACAGATCATACGATTTAAAAATCGGAGCCTTGGCTCCGATTTTTTTGTGAGGGAGGGAAAGACCAAACGGTAAAAGAGTGTAACGCTGGATCCAAACCGCTCCTGCAGGGGGGATGGGTCCAAAATGATTCGCCCTTACACGTGTTCTTTGACTTTCCGCTCGCGCTCCAAAGCAGCCTAAGAAACCCGGGCGAAAGGTCCTCACTGCCATTTGTAGAGAAACGGCATGCAGTTTCTCATCCACCACTAAAACCGGGAAATGGCATGAAACGATTTATGGAAACTTCAAAATTTCGGTTCCCCCGCTTTGCAAAGGCGGATCGATGTGTTGCCTCAAGTTCAAAGGGAAAAGACCAAATGCGGACCATATCAGGTGCTGTCATGATCTTTATATAATCAGTTTCTTCCAGAACTCAAATAAAACCAAAGATCCCTCAACCGAACCTGCGTCTACGTCCGATTTAGGAATTATCTTAGGGTCGTACGCCTCATGTTCTTTTGCCTGCCAATCTGTTCCCTTCGAGTTTTAGCACTACAAGCATCCAAGCATCTAAGCCTTTCCCCCCTTCCTAAAATTTCGTATCCATGGTACACTATAAACTGAATTCTCTGCGAAAATGATGGAGGCTTTTCCCTTGAATAGACATCTCAAGCGCTATCTTACGATTACAGCCGGTACTTGCGTTTCCGGTATTGCCATGAACGCGTTTTTCCTGCCGAACCATCTTCTGAGCGGCGGTATTACAGGGCTTGGCATGATCTTGTATTATCTTTTTGGTTGGACCGTCGATGTGACGAACATCGTCTTTAACATTCCGCTTTTTATCCTTGCTTATAAACTGATGAGCCGTGAATATTTCATTAGCGGCATCTACGGAACCTTCGCTCTTTCTTTCTGGATCCGTGTCTTTTCTTTCCTGAATGGGGCCGTGCCTGTCACTGACCCGATGCTCTGCAGCATTGCTGCCGGTGTCCTTCACGGCATCGGTCTTGGCACCCTCTACCGCGTTGGCGGCAGCACGGGGGGAACGGATATCATTGGCGGCATCATGCAGAAGTTCTATTCCATCAGCATCGGTACAACGGGATTTGTCATCAATCTCATACTTCTATCCATTGGTGCCTATTGCTTTGGACTGGCACCGGCCATGTACACCATTGTGGCCTATTTTGGCGTGGCCAAGATGAGCAATGTCGTCAATGATGGATTCAATCACAAGAAAAATGTTTTTATCATCAGCAATCGGAGCAAGGAAATTGCGGAAGCCATCATCAATCGGCTGGGCCGCGGCGCGACTTATATCGATGGGGAAGGGGCTTATACCCACGAAACGCGGAAGGTCATTTTCTGCGTTGTGAAACTTACTCAGGTGGCACGCCTCAAAGATCTGGTCTCCCAGCTCGATCCGGATGCCTTTATGATTGTTCAAGATGCACGGGACGTAATGGGGAGGGGCTTTACCCGGGAAAAGAACCACAACATCAAGCGGCCCATTGATTTGCAGTAACCTAGTTGGATAATATGCTTTGATTTGATGAACTTACACGAGCCCACTGCGTTAGGTAGACTTACCTAACGCAGTGGGCTCATGACGTATGACAGGGTTGTGAGTTGAAGGCGCCGTATCTTCAGCGTTTTTTTCGTGGTTTTTCTACTAGCTGCCAAAGATAGCCTTGGCCTTCCCTTCACTGCATTCCAGCTTTCTCTTCTTTCCCCCTCTTGAAAAATGTCAAAAAGTCAAATATAATAAGAGAAGATTATTAGAGGGGAGGGCTCCTTGGGACCTTTTCCTTTTAGCAACCTTTATCGAGGAGGTTTTGAGCATGAGAAATATTGCCGATGTCATAGAACAATTTATTATCAGTGAGCTTTTTGCCAACGACGAAGATTCCATCAATGTCAAAAGAAGCCAGCTTGCGGAAAAGCTTTCCTGCGCGCCCAGTCAGATTACTTATACCCTAACAACGAGATTTACTCCGGATAAGGGCTTTGAAGTGGAATCCAAGCGGGGCAACGGGGGATTCATCCGTATTGTCCGTCTGCCTCAGGAACGGACTCCTAAAAAACTCTCCTTGCCGCCTCAAATTGAGTCAGCCGAAGGTATGGTGGACGCCCTGGTGGAACATCGCATGATTACGATGCGGGAAGGCCGCCTGCTATCTTATTTTCTTTCTTTCCTCGGAGATCACGTGACGGAAAAGGATAAGGAAAAGATGATCGTCTCTGCATACCAGTCCCTGACTAAAGGAGCCTGACCGTGGCTAAATCCGTAACCAAGTACGTCTGTCAAAAATGCGGCTACGCATCCGTCAAATGGCTGGGAAAATGTCCAGAATGCGGGGCCTGGGATTCTCTTGTGGAAGAAGTGGATGCCCCCGTAGATCGCCATCGCCCAAGCTATCTAAAAACAGCTGAACACGTGGCGCCCAAGACGCTTCGTGAAGTGGATAAGGTCAAGGTCAACCGCATACCAACGGGCATCACCGAATTCGACCGTGTCCTTGGCGGTGGCATTGTCCCAGGATCCCTCATCTTATTAGGGGGCGCGCCAGGCATCGGGAAATCAACCATTACCCTTGATGTATCGATGAAAGCGGCCAATCGCGGGATTCCCGTCCTTTATGTATCTGGAGAGGAATCGGAGGCCCAGACGGCGATGCGGGCTGAACGCCTGGGCACGGCGTCCGATGCCTTAAAGGTCATGACCGCAACGGAGCTTGGTACCATTTTGGTCGAAGCGAGAAAAGATGCGCCGAAGCTATTGGTCATCGACTCCATCCAGACCATGTACAACAGCGAGCTTGAAACGGCTGCGGGAAGTGTGGGGCAGGTGCGGGAGTGTACGGCTAAGCTCCTTAATTTTGCCAAGGAATCAAATATCGCCATCATCATTATCGGACACGTGACAAAAGAAGGGAACATTGCCGGTCCCCGTCTTTTGGAACATATGGTCGACGTCGTCCTTCAATTTGAAGGGGATCGTTCCTATACATACCGCGTCCTGCGTGCCCTCAAGAATCGCTTTGGCTCGACAAGTGAATGCGGCATCTTTTCCATGGAAGCAGAAGGCCTCCAGGAAGTGAGCAATCCGTCGGGACTTTTCCTTGAGACAAAGGAAAAGCCCGTCCCGGGATCTGTTATCACCGCCACAATCGAAGGGAATCGGCCCATTCTGGCTGAAATCCAGGCCTTGGCCGCCCATACTCCCTTTGGTATGCCGCGACGGACCGCAGTAGGCGTTGATTATAATCGGGTCAACATGCTCATTGCCATTCTTGAAAAACGAATGGGAATGAACTTTGGGGACCAAGATGCTTATGTAAGTGCCGTTGGGGGCATGAAGATTACGGAACCTGCAGTGGACCTTGCCATTGTAGGCGCCCTTGTTTCAAGCTACCGCAATGTGCCCGTTGGGGCGGGCATCCTCTGCTTGGGGGAAGTGGGGCTTACCGGCGAGCTGCGCCGTGTGGGACTCACGGACCGGCGCATCAAGGAAGCAGCGCAGCTGGGCTTCAAGCGCTTCATCGTGCCGCGGGGCAGCTTTATGAACGGCAAAAAAGCACCCGCTGGTGTGGTCGAATGCCGGACCGTGGAAGAAGCCATTGGCGCCATGTTCCGCTGAACTAAAGAATAAGGACGGAGACTCATCGCACGAATGCGAGGTTTCCGTCCTTTTTTCGCACTTATTCACCAAAAAATTCCACAATTTCGTGGATGGCAAGGGCCATCTGCTTGGGGTTCTGGAACGGGTGGTTGGCTCCTTCGATAGGGATAAAGGTAATGACATTATTTTCGGCAAAGGCCTTTGCTTCTTCAAAAGGAATCATTTCATCCTTTGTGCCATGGAGAATGATGAGATCATCGGCAAAGTCAAAGAATTCGCTTTTCCGTACATCATGGGTCCTGAGATCATCCAGAAAAGCCTGATCAATTTTCATCTTGCGGTCAAATCCAACCTGGATTTCCTTGCCTTTTTTGAGAGCCGATCGGTCCGCTTCCGTAAGGTAGCGGTTCATGCTTTCATCAATCGTGACAGCTGGCGCACGTAGGGCAATGCGGGTAAAGGGATTGCCTTTTTCAAGGAGAAACCGCAGCGTTACATAGGCCCCAAAACTAGTGGAATAGTTATAGACCTTTTCCGCACCCAAGGTCTTTTTGGCGTAGTCCGTAACGATGGCAAGGTATTTCAGGCATTCGTCCATGAGGAGCTTTTTGCGCGCGTCCTCGCCATGACAGGGAAAATCAAAGGCAATGACGGCATCATCCTTATATTTGCTGGTCAGGTGCTGCGCAAAATTTGTAACGCCTGCCGTGTCCTTGCTGCTGCCAAAACCGTGAGTCACAATGGCGACATGCTTAAACCTGCGTTCGTTCTTGCGGCTGTCATGGCAGAAATAGCGGCAGCGGATACTGCAGCCTTCCTCGTTGATCTGTAGTTTCTTTTCAATCATGATGGGCCTTCTTTCCTTGGTGGTTCAAGGGACATTATACTCGCCGCTGCCTGATTCGGCAAGGAAGGAGGCGTCATTGCAATCTGCTTATTTTGTGTCGTTGACAACACTGCGGCCGTATAGTATATTTACTTTATATGAGTGTGAAAGATAATCGCGGCAGCGCAAGCTGATGAGGAAAGTCCGAGCTCCACAGGGCAGGATGCTGGATAACGTCCAGTGAGGGTGACCTTAAGGAAAGTGCCACAGAAAACAAACCGCCGGCTCGCCGGTAAGGATGAAACGGTGCGGTAAGAGCGCACCAGCGGCCAAGTGATTGGTCGGCTTGGTAAACCCCATCCGGAGCAAGACCAAATAGGGAAGGGATGAAGCGGCCCGCTGATCCTTCCGGGTTGTGTCGCTTGAGTCCATAGGCAACTATGGAACTAGATAAATGATTATCGTAACAGAACTCGGCACTTCTGATCCATATCCATTTTTGAATTGTACAGGAGGAATCTTTATGGAAATCATCAATATCTCTGATAAAGCAGCCTTTGATCAACTCGTCAAGGAAAGCACGAAACCGGTCATGGTTGACTTTTGGGCGACCTGGTGTGGTCCCTGTAAGATGGTCGCTCCTATGATTGCACAGATTGCGGCAGAACGGGATGATGTGCAGGTGGCTAAAGTTGATGTGGACCAAGTCCCTGATGTAGCCAGCGAATTTGGCATTGCCGCCATTCCGACGGTTGTTTATTTCAAGGATGGCAAGGAAGCCCATCGCTTTGTCGGCGTCCAGTCAAAAGCCGCTTATTTGGATCCTCTTCAAAGCCTGTGATTTGCATGATGAAGAAACTATCTATTGTAGTCCCCGTCTTTAATGAACAAGAAAATATCCACGAATTTTACAGGCGCGTTACGGAAGTAATGGCGCCTTTATCTTATGACTATGAGCTGCTGTTCATCGATGATGGTTCCCGTGACCAAAGCGCGGCCATGATCCGTGAACTGGCGGATAAAGATCCTCATGTGGAAGGCTATCTGTTTTCCCGTAACTATGGCCATCAACTGGCTCTTACGTGTGGACTGGAACACGCCAAGGGGGATGCCGTCATCTCCATGGACGGGGACCTGCAGCATCCGCCGGAAATGATCCCGGAACTGATTTCCCTTTGGGAATCGGGGTATGAGATCGTGCAGACCGTCCGTAAAGCGACGGAAGACGCCACTTTCTTCAAAAATATCACGTCAAGTCTTTATTATAAGCTCATCAATACCATGAGTGAAGTCCGGATTACACCGGGAGGTTCTGATTTTAGGCTCATGGACCGGAAAGCGGTGGATGCGCTGAATTCTTACCACGAACGGGCCCGTTTTATTCGTGGAATGGTGAATAACCTAGGATTTCGGACGACGACCCTGCCTTTTGTGGCGCCGCCGCGTTTTGCTGGTCATTCCAAATTTAACCTAAGAAAAATGCTGCGTTTTGCCCTGGACGGGATTACGGGCTTTTCCCGGGTTCCCCTGCGCCTTGCTTTTTATGCAGGACTCATTTTTGGCATCGGCAGCCTGCTGCTGCTTCTCCATGTCCTCTATGCCTGGATCATGGATGAAGCCGTGCCCGGATGGACGACCCTTGCAGCGGCCGAGTTCTTTCTCGGCGGTGTGGAACTGATGGGCATCGGGATCGTTGGTGAATACGTAGGCCGTATCTTTGAGGAAGTCAAGCATCGGCCTCTTTATATCGTGCGGGAACATATCAAACATGAATATAAGGTGGCGGACGCAATCGCACATATAGTTAAAAAATAAGAGCCAGAACTGCGAAGAAACAAGAAATTTCTCCGCAGTTTTTGATAGGAAAAGGTAAGGGGCGGCGATGAGGGCATGATTGAAAGCGTACACTGCAGCCCAATGAGAGCGGAGCAAAGGTAGGCACGCTTTTTGCCCATTGCCTTAGGATGGACAGGAAATGGACCTGCGACCACCAGGTTGACGCTCTGCGTTATCGGTTTTTTACATTTTGAATCCTTTAGCTTAACAGCCGAAGACGCAGGCTAGAGACAGCGTCTTTTGTCTTCCCTTTCGAATTTTATACCTTTTTCGAATATGGGCCTTAGGCAAATCCTGTTTGCTCTAAAAAACGAAAAAATTTCCCAAAAGTGGCTCGCCCGCCAAAGGCATTTTTTGGGCGACTTTACCATGAGTTTGTGTACTGCAACAATTTACGTAGCACCATGATTTCATGGCCATCTCGTAAATCTTAAAATGAGAAAAGAAGGCAACTCGTGCAGAAAATCGCCGCGATTTTTACTCCAAGTAAAAATAAAAAGGGAGGACCGAAGATTGCAAAAAGCTCCCTATATTTTAACTCAGTCCGATTTTTGGACTGAGTTAAAATGCAGGGAAAGAACGCTTTTTACTCCACCGCCAGCACTGCAGGTGCGGAACCACCATTTGGGCATTAACCGAATTGACAGCTTGAAAGCGTCTTTTTTCGTACCCATTTCTTGAACAAAATGTGACATATTGGACTTTTTTTCCTTCCATTGCTATAATGTGAAGTGCAGAAAACGTAAATTTAATAAAACCGAATCGTAGGGATACGAACGGAGGACCCAATGTTGGGGTGAATTTCCTTTCTTTTAGGAATAGGGTGTCTCGACCCGAACCCGGCAGCTAACTTCGTAGGTGAATCGAGAGGGTGTGTTTATTATTTTAAAACGGATGATGCTTGGGGCTGTTGCCGCCTTTGTGCTGAGTTTTGCTGCTGTCCCTTTCCAGAGTGCGGATGCAGCGGCATTTCATCAAGGCGAATCGGGGCCGGAAGTGGCCGCCATTCAGGAAAAACTGCTTATGGAAGGCTATGATATCGGGATTCCTGACGGTGTGTACGGCGAAAGAACCGTCGACGCCATCAAAAAATATCAAGCCAGCATGGGCCTTGAAGTGGATGGCATCATTGGTGATTCCACGTACATGAAGCTCATGGGAAAACGGATGCCCCAGTATGCAGGATATGGAGTAAGCCGCGGGCGTTCCTATCGTGGCAGCGGGGCAGCGAGAAGGTTGATCTCCCGAGCCTTTGAGTACGTAGGTGTGCCTTATGTCTTTGGGGGAACGACGCCGTGGGGGTTTGACTGCTCCGGCTATACGCAGTATGTCTTCCGTCAGATTGGCATCAGCATCCCCAGAACAGCGGATACCCAGTATTACAGTTATCCAAAGGTTTCTTCCCGGAACCTTCAGCCCGGTGACTTGGTCTTTTTTGAAACGTATGAACCGGGTCCCTCCCATGTCGGGATCTATATTGGCGACGGCAAGATGCTTCAGGCTGGTTCCAGTACGGGCGTGACCGTTTCCGATGTGTTCGGCGGCTATTGGGGTGCCCGCTATATTGGGGCCGCTCGGGTTCTCTAAGTGATAAGCGGTAAACTCAATCCTGTTTTTCAGGGTTGAGTTTTTTTATGCCTGCTCTAGAAAAGCTATGCGAAAGAAAGGAACGTTATGGAACCTTGTACCCTTTGTCCTTTTACCTGCGGCGTTGTGCGTCCGCTTCATGAAGGCGGACCTGGCCACTACGGTGTTTGTCGTTGCGCCATGACGCCTAAGGCGGCGCGTGCGGCCCTTCATCACTGGGAAGAGCCTTGCCTAAGTGGGGAAGACCCTCAAAAAGGCGGCAGCGGCGCGGTTTTCTTTTCTGGCTGCACGCTGCACTGCGTCTACTGTCAAAACAGTGAAATCAGCACAGAAAACCATGGCTGGGAAGTGACGGCGGACCGCCTCCGAGCCATTTATCAGGCGCTCATCGACCAAGGCGCCTATAATATTGACCTTGTGACAGCTACGCAGTATCTGCCTATCATCCTGCCATCGCTCACGCCAGCCCTTCCTGTCCCCGTCGTCTATAATACAAGCGGTTATGAACGGGTGGAGACCTTGCGGCTGCTTGAAGGAAAGGTCCAAATCTATCTTCCCGACCTTAAATACCATGATGATGCCCTGGCCCAGCGTTACAGCCGCTGCAACAATTATTTTACTACAGCGTCCAAGGCCATCCTTGAGATGTTCCGCCAAGTGGGTCCTTATGAGCTTGACGAACGGGGCATTATGCAAAAGGCGTCATCATCCGCCATTTGATCCTTCCTGGTCACGGTAAGGACAGTATGCGTCTCATCGACTGGATTGCCGATACCTTTTCCCCCGGCGACGTCATGGTAAGCCTCATGCGCCAATATGTCCCCTGCGGCACGGCGGCCCAGTATCCGGAAATCAATCGCAAGCTCACAGATGACGAATATGAAGAAGTGGAACTGCATTTTCTGGAAAGCCGCATCGAAGACGGTTTCATTCAGGAAAGTCCCGCCGCTGATGACAAGTTTATCCCGGCCTTTGATGGTACGGGCATCTTGCCTTAAGGCTGCGGCTTTCTATCTGTGATCGCCTATGGTAAGATAAAAGTAGAATGAACTTCCCTTTTGGGGGAAGAGGTGAGGTGTCTTATGCAGAGAGTCCCCTTAGATCGTCTCATTGTCAGCCACAATCAAGAAGACCAGCGGATCCATCCCTACTACGATGGGATGGTCACGGAGGAGCATGGATTGCCCCTTGACGTTTATTACGAAATCATTTGGAAAAAACGGCTCGGCTTCAGTAACTGGCACTGGCATGAAAAAATCCAGATCCTGCTTGCCATCCAAGGGGATATGGCTGTCATGCTGACGGACCAGAAATTTGAACTCCATCCAGGGGAAGGACTCATCATGAATGCCGGGCAGCTTCACCGCGTGATTCCCCGGCAGCAAAAATCGGGTATCCTTGTCTGCCTGAACCTGAGTCCCAGTGCCCTCGGTCTTCGCAGTGGGTCGTATATGGATCGAAATTTTGTTGAGCCCTATACAAAAAATCCGGAATTTACGGCCGTCCATCTTCATCCCCTCATTCCCTGGTGCAAGAAACTGATGGATGAGGTGCAGGGCGCGTATCTCATCAAACGGGGAGGGGAGACGGCCTACGAAGTGGACCTCATGAGCGTCATGTATCGCATTTGGTCCCTGTTCATCAAGAACGTGACCTTTACAAAGGCCAAGAAATCCACATCCGCTCGTCACCAGTCCATCACAAAGACCCTTATGGGCTTTATCAAGGCCCATTACCATGAAAACTTTGCCATAATGGACCTTGCAGCCTTTACAAGTTACAGCGGCAGCGAGTGCTGCCGGATTTTTAAGGAAACGGTCCACGAAACAATTTACCAGTTCCTCAATAAATATCGCCTTGAAAAAGCCGCAGTCCTCCTGCGAAATACAGAGCTTCCTGTAAGTGCTGTCGCACAACGAACAGGATTCAGTTCGACCAGTTATTTCATCAAATGTTTCAAACTCCAGACCATGCGCACACCGCTGCAGTTTAGAAAAGAGCTCCATAAGTAAATCGGGCCCTATCCTGACCTCCCGGATTAAGTGATTCCTTCACTTAGTCTGGGATTTTTTTGGGTTCTTTGTCAAATTTTGGGGTGCTAAAGTGTCTATGCACTCCTGGAGAGGACATGCACTGAAGATAGTGCGTGTCCTTTTTCGTTGCGTGTGTTAATGTACAAGATCCTATTACGAAAGCGCTCAAAATTGCGCAAACCAAATGAGACACGTTTTAACACCTTGATTTTATTGTTGCAGCCTTCAGTAAAGCCGTTGGAGTAAGGATATATAAGGGCGCTCCTGATTTCTTCGTACCAATAGGTAAAGGACTTAACCAGAGAGTTCATTTCCGGTAAATCAGCGCTTTTTACCAGGTCTATCCATGCTGAAAGTGCCCAAGAAATGTTGGCATGAGCCTTGAATCGAAGCACCTTGGAAAATGCGTATGTTAGCGCGTAAGCACATCTTAGACATTGTCTTGTTGGACTTAACCATTCGGCTATGGTGACAAAGGCGTTTTTGCTCTGCCTTGTAAGCGCGCTCCATGGCCCATTGGACTAAGCGGATCATATGAAAACGGTCTGCCACGATGCGCGCCTTGGGGAAGATCGTTTTTATGACTGAACGGAACTGCATAGACATGTCCATTGTGACAAATTCTACTTTTCGTCGTTCACTCATGGGGAATTGATAGAAATACTGGAGCAGAGCCGGTGTGGTTCGAACCGGAAGAATGTCCATTATACGCTTGTTTTCAGAGTCAGTGATGATGACTTGGTACTTCTGACCGGCAGCATTTCCTTTAAATTCATCGATGGAAAGCACGCGGGGAAGGTGACTGGGACGAGGAATATGGACTTCATTAAAGACACGAATGACCTGGCTGGTGCTGACATGGCATCGTCTGGCCACTTCTTGGAAAGAAAGGTGTTGACGCAGCTCCTGGAGCATGACTTGTTGAAGCGAGGAAGAGGGTTGGAAATACGGAGAGGCAAAGGGGCCCTTCTCGTTAACTGTGTGACCACAGCTGCATCTATAGCGCCTCTAGCGATACAGGAGATGCAACTTTTTATGGAGAAGTGGGAAATGTTTAATGAGGCGCGTATAGCAGCCCTTTATGCGTCTTGTAGTGGCCTTGCAATGAGGGCAGATGTGTTCTTGAGGCGGCAGCTGAACCGCTAAAACCAAGGCTGATTCCGTTTCCTTTAAATTTTGAATCCATTCCTCTTTAATTCCTGTTAATTTTTCGATATAATCTAGGAAAGGCATATGTATTCAACTCACTTTCTTTATTGTTTGATCACTTTAATTGTAAGGGATTTGAGTGCATATGCCTATTTTTTTATTGAAAAAAAAGTAGGCGCTGAGAGGACACGCACCCAGACGGTCACGTTAGCGCCCCAAATTAAATTATAGAACCAAATAAATTATAGAACCATTTTCTATGTCTATATGAAGATAATGGAAGATGTCATTTTTTTAGTACTTCAAAAGATTGCTTTATAAGATGATTCCTTATATAATGAATAGACAGTAAATACAGTCAATTTCAAACAGCAATGAAAAAAGAAAAGACCTGCCTAAGCAGGTCATAGCACACACTGTGCTGCCGGACGAACCGGCGACTTCGTAAAAACGTTATTTGAACTCGATATGTAAATTAAAGGATATTTACATGTTTACTCTAGCATAATCTTAAGGAGATGTCAACATGGGAAAAATGTATTATCTTGGTCTGGATATAGGAACAAATTCTGTTGGATATGCCGTAACCGACCCATCGTACCATTTGCTCAAATTTAAAGGCGAACCGATGTGGGGTGCCCACGTGTTTGCTGCGGGGAATCAATCAGCTGAACGGAGAAGCTTTCGTACGAGCCGCAGACGCCTTGACCGCAGGCAACAGCGTGTCAAACTGGTTCAAGAAATCTTTGCTCCCGTGATTAGTCCCATTGATCCACGTTTTTTTATCAGACTTCATGAGAGCGCTTTATGGCGGGATGATGTGGCTGAAACGGATAAACATATTTTCTTTAATGACCCGACCTATACGGATAAGGAATATTATTCTGACTATCCAACCATCCATCATCTCATTGTGGACCTTATGGAAAGCAGTGAAAAGCATGACCCGCGGCTTGTTTATTTGGCTGTTGCCTGGCTGGTTGCTCATCGTGGTCATTTCCTCAATGAAGTGGATAAGGATAATATTGGGGATGTCCTGAGTTTTGACGCCTTTTATCCTGAGTTTCTGGCATTTCTTTCCGATAATGGGGTGTCACCTTGGGTATGTGAGTCAAAAGCACTCCAAGCGACCCTGCTTTCACGAAACTCCGTCAACGATAAGTATAAAGCCTTGAAGTCTCTGATCTTTGGCAGCCAAAAGCCGGAGGATAATTTTGATGCCAATATCAGTGAAGATGGACTTATCCAACTTTTAGCAGGAAAAAAGGTCAAGGTCAATAAACTTTTTCCTCAAGAAAGTAATGATGCTTCCTTTACACTCAATGATAAGGAAGATGCAATTGAGGAAATCTTAGGAACGCTTACACCGGATGAGTGTGAATGGATTGCGCATATTAGGAGGCTGTTTGATTGGGCCATCATGAAACATGCTCTCAAAGATGGCAGAACAATCTCCGAATCGAAAGTAAAGCTCTATGAACAGCATCACCATGACTTGACACAGCTCAAGTATTTTGTGAAGACCTATCTAGCAAAGGAATATGATGACATTTTTCGAAACGTAGATAGTGAAACAACCAAAAACTATGTCGCATATTCCTATCATGTAAAAGAAGTCAAGGGTACATTGCCCAAAAATAAGGCAACCCAAGAAGAATTTTTGCAAGTATGTCCTTGGAAGGTAAAGAACATCGAATGCAGTGAAGCTGATAAGGTTGATTTTGATGAAATGATTCAGCGTCTTACAGACACTTCCTTTATGCCGAAACAAGTATCAGGTGAAAACAGGGTTATCCCTTACCAGCTTTACTATTATGAACTAAAGACTATTTTGAATAAAGCCGCTTCTTATCTGCCTTTTTTGACCCAATGCGGAAAAGATGCCATCTCAATCAAGATAAGCTCCTTTCCATCATGACCTTTCGGATTCCGTATTTCGTTGGGCCCTTGCGCAAGGACAATTCAGAGCATGCCTGGCTGGAACGAAAAGCAGGGAAAATCTATCCGTGGAATTTTAACGACAAAGTTGACCTTGATAAAAGTGAAGAAGCGTTCATTCGGAGAATGACGAATACCTGCACTTATTATCCCGGTGAAGATGTTTTGCCACTTGACTCCCTTATTTATGAAAAATTCATGATCCTCAATGAAATCAATAATATCCGAATTGATGGTTATCCTATTTCTGTAGATGTAAAACAGCAGGTTTTTGGCCTCTTTGAAAAGAAGAGAAGAGTGACCGTAAAGGATATCCAGAATCTCCTGCTTTCCTTGGGTGCCTTGGATAAGCATGGTAAATTGACGGGAATCGATACTACCATCCATAGCAATTACAATACATACCATCATTTTAAATCGCTCATGGAGCGTGGCGTTCTTACTCGTGATGATGTGGAACGCATTGTGGAGCGTATGACCTATAGTGATGATACAAAACGCGTCCGTCTTTGGCTGAACAATAATTATGGAACGCTCACTGCTGACGACGTAAAGCATATTTCAAGGCTCCGAAAGCATGATTTTGGCCGGCTTTCCAAAATGTTCCTCACAGGCCTAAAGGGAGTTCATAAGGAAACGGGGGAACGAGCTTCCATTTTGGATTTTATGTGGAATACCAATGATAACTTGATGCGATGTGTACCCCAAAAACTGGACGCATATAAATTAGTTAAATGGCATTAGTGGATGTTTCCCGATATATTTCGGGAGGCATCCATTTTGTTTTTTTCTGAATCCTTTCCTTGTTGAAATAATGAATGTATTCTTTCACTGCTTTAGCAAAATACCTTGAACGGGTGTATTCTTTTTCGCTTCCGTAATACATTTCATTTTTCATCCGACCAAAAAAGGTCTCCATAATACTGTTGTCATAGCAGTTGCCCTTACGCGACATTGACTGTATAATTCCATGCTTTTTCAATTCACTTCTGTAATATTCATGCTGATACTGCCATCCCTGATCCGAGTGCATAATTAAACCCTGTAAATTCCTGAATTTCTTAAAAGCTCGGTTCAGCATCCTTTGATTTGGTTAAGATTAGGAATCATCGATAAATCATAGGAGATGATTTCGTTCGTATTCATATCAGGATGGGGAAAGGTAGCATTTTCCCCATGAGAAATGAAACTGTGTTACATCCGTTGTCCATTTCTGCAGTGGCCTGTCCGCTTTAAAGTTTCTCTGGATGATGTTGCCGGCCACTTTCCCGACTTCTCCTTTATACGAATGGTACTTTTCTTTCGGACGCTTGCCAAACAGCTTCAGGTCATGCATGATACGCTGCACCCGTTTGTGATTGATATGGAAGCCGCGGTTCACCAGCTCGTGACAAACGCGCCGAACACCATATCTCTGCTTATTTTCCTCGAATATGTGACAGATTGTTTCCGTAATTGATTTGTTTCTTTCTTCTACACGATCGGTACGCTTCAATTCATAGTAGTAGGTCGACTTCGCTAATCCGAGAATTTTAACAGGTACTTTAACGGGTGTCCTTCCTGGCGGAGTTCCTGGATGATTGCTGCCTTTTGCCTTTTGCTGCGCAGCCCATTTTGTCGTCTCAAGGCGATTTGTTTTATTACAGCATTCTCCGCTTTTATGTAGGCGTTCTCTGCGCGCAGACGAATTAATTCTTCCCGTTCACTTTCATTTAATGGTTTGGGGCTCTTCGTATTTCTTTTCATGGGCTGATCCTTTCTATGCTGACCTTTCTTTTTACTTACGAGCCCATTATACCCCTCTTCTCTGTATTTACGAACCCATTGGTACAAAGACTATAGCTCATACCATATTGACAGGCGACAGCCATCATTGACTGTCCGGCATTTACTTGTGAAACCAATTCAAGTTTCTCCTCTGGGGACCATGCCTTGTAATGTGCTTTGTGACACAATGCTTCCGGTCCGCCAGCCTGTTCGATACGATTCCAAGTACGAATCTTGTTACGAAAATTTGCTGTTTTAATTCCTTTAGGTGTTTTTACCCACTTACCTTGACGATAAAGTTCTACACACATCAGCTTAAATTCAGTCGTATAACGCAAAATGTACCCTCCTTACTGGGTGTCCAGTAAAGAGGGTACATTTCATGCAGCTTTTATCTGAATGTTATACTTTTTCGGATGAAATTACCAAGCTGCAGGAAGCATACTATGCCAAGGCGCAGCTTTCCCTGAATGATTTTCTGGACTCCATGTATATTTCAAATGCTGTCAAACGTCCTATCTATCGAACTCTTGCCGTTGTAAATGACATACGCAAAGCCTGTGGGACGGCGCCAAAACGCATTTTTATCGAAATGGCAAGAGATGGGGAAAGCAAAAAGAAAAGGAGCGTAACAAGAAGAGAACAAATCAAGAATCTTTATAGGTCCATCCGCAAGGATTTTCAGCAGGAGGTAGATTTCCTTGAAAAAATCCTTGAAAACAAAAGCGATGGACAGCTGCAAAGCGATGCGCTCTATCTATACTTTGCGCAGCTTGGAAGGGATATGTATACCGGGGACCCTATCAAGTTGGAGCATATCAAGGACCAGTCCTTCTATAATATTGATCATATCTATCCCCAAAGCATGGTCAAGGACGATAGTCTTGATAACAAGGTGTTGGTTCAATCGGAAATTAATGGAGAGAAGAGCAGTCGATATCCTCTTGATGCTGCTATCCGTAATAAAATGAAGCCTCTTTGGGATGCTTATTATAACCATGGCCTGATTTCCCTCAAGAAGTATCAGCGTTTGACGCGGAGCACTCCCTTTACAGATGATGAAAAGTGGGATTTCATCAATCGGCAGCTTGTTGAGACAAGACAATCCACGAAGGCCTTGGCAATCTTACTAAAAAGGAAGTTCCCTGATACGGAGATTGTCTACTCCAAGGCAGGGCTTTCTTCTGATTTTCGGCATGAGTTTGGTCTCGTAAAATCGAGGAATATCAATGACCTGCACCATGCAAAGGACGCATTTCTTGCGATTGTAACAGGAAATGTCTATCATGAACGCTTTAATCGCCGGTGGTTTATGGTGAACCAGCCCTATTCCGTCAAGACCAAGACGTTGTTTACGCATTCTATTAAAAATGGTAATTTTGTAGCTTGGAATGGAGAAGAGGATCTTGGCCGCATTGTTAAAATGTTAAAGCAAAATAAGAACAATATTCATTTCACGCGGTTCTCTTTTGATCGAAAGGAAGGCCTGTTTGATATTCAGCCACTAAAAGCGTCAACCGGTCTTGTACCAAGAAAAGCCGGACTAGACGTGGTAAAATATGGTGGCTATGACAAATCGACAGCAGCTTATTATCTCCTTGTTCGATTTACACTAGAAGATAAAAAGACTCAACATAAATTGATGATGATTCCTGTAGAAGGCTTGTATAAAGCTCGAATTGACCATGATAAGGAATTCTTAACGGACTATGCACAAACTACAATCAGTGAAATCCTACAAAAAGATAAACAAAAGGTGATAAATATAATGTTTCCAATGGGAACAAGGCACATTAAACTGAATTCCATGATTTCAATCGATGGTTTTTATCTTTCCATTGGAGGAAAGTCTAGTAAGGGAAAATCGGTGTTGTGTCATGCTATGGTACCTCTTATTGTACCTCATAAGATAGAATGTTATATTAAGGCGATGGAGTCTTTTGCACGTAAATTTAAAGAAAATAATAAATTAAGGATTGTGGAAAAGTTTGATAAGATTACGGTGGAAGATAACTTGAACCTATACGAACTATTTTTACAAAAACTTCAACATAACCCATATAATAAGTTCTTCTCCACACAATTTGATGTGCTGACTAATGGAAGAAGTACATTTACTAAATTATCTCCAGAGGAACAAGTTCAAACGTTATTGAATATCTTATCAATTTTTAAAACTTGTCGGAGCTCTGGCTGCGATTTAAAATCCATTAACGGTTCTGCTCAAGCTGCCAGAATTATGATCAGCGCAGATTTAACTGGACTCTCAAAAAAATATTCCGATATTCGGCTTGTTGAGCAATCAGCATCTGGACTTTTTGTTAGTAAATCACAAAATCTTTTGGAGTATTTATGAGCTATCGAACAATCGTCATCACGCAACGCTGCAAATTGGACTTCTGCATGAATTATGTAGAAGTCCAGACAGCAGTTTCTAAAAAGCGCATTTTCATTGATGAAATCAAGACCCTTATCATTGAAAATACAGGAGTTGCGATAACGGCCTATTTACTGTCCGAACTGATGAATCGGAAAGTCAATCTTATCTTTTGTGATAAGGCCCATAATCCACAGTCCAGTCTATTGCCGTTGCACGCACGATTTGACTCTATCCGAAAATCAAGCAGCAAATGATCTGGTCGCAAGAAATCAAAGATGAAGTATGGGATTGTATCGTTAAGGCGAAAATTAGGCAGCAAGCCCTGTTCCTAGATGAACTGGAAAAGAAGGAACAGAGCAAGATGCTCATGTCGTATCTTGATGATGTGGTGTCGGCTGACGCCCATAATAGGGAGGGCCATGCAGCTAAAGTTTATTTTAATGCACTTTTTGGTAATTCCTTTACCAGGGACCTCGATTCGCCTATTAATGCAGGACTTAATTATGGCTATTCTCTGCTTTTGTCTTTATTCAATCGTGAGATTGTCTCTGCTGGCTATCTGACGCAGCTGGGCATCTTTCATGAAAACACCTATAATCCTTATAACTTTAGCTGTGATTTAATGGAACCCTTTCGCATCCTTGTCGACCGCTATGTTTATAATATGAATCCAACAACCTTTGCAAAAGATGAAAAGCGAGAGATTATCAACCTTTTTCAGGAGATTCTCTATATTGATGACTCGAGACAATTTTTAGCAAATGCTATCAATATTTATGCAAATAGCATTTTTCAAGCCCTGGAGAAGTGTGATACTTCCAAGATTAAGATCTATGAAATATGAGCTATCGATTTATGAGACTGTTAGTATTTTTTGACCTGCCAACAATAACGGCGCAAGATAAACGGGAATATCGAGCTTTTCGCAAGCTATTGATCAAGAATGGCTTTTTTATGATGCAGGAATCCGTCTATTGCCGGATGATCCTAAATAAAGGCCAAGAAGAGGCCATTGTTTCCATCCTCCTAAAAAATAAGCCCAAGGATGGATTGGTCCAGCTCTTATCGATTACGGAAAAGCAGTTTTCCAATATTAAGTGCATTGCGGGAAGTTTTGAGACGGATGTACTCGCTAGTGATGAACGGGTGGTGGTTTTGTGAAGCTCCTCATTCCAGATTATCAAATCAATTTAACATGGAAAGATTATTCCGTTCCCACCCTCATTATTGAAAATCCTCATCAGTTCTTCGAAATTATAAATGACTTGGTCTTGCAGATCAAAGAAGGAAATAATGGAAAAGCCATCTATTCTGATAAGGATAAGCCTGTTCCTTTAGAAAAAGCTTTTGAAATTTTAATCGATTACCTATCCATTGATTCAGTTCAGTTGAAGATCCAAAAGAATGGAATTTCAAGCTACAAATGGGCCTTTATTTGAAAACACACAGATTCTGTTAGCACAAATGGAACACCTAGCGGAAGAAATCGCCATGAGTCTAGATCTTGAAATAGATTGCGAAAAATTAACGGTTGGAAATCTCTTAAAAGCCTTGGGAATCACTATTAATTTGGATTATAATGGACTTGGTGAAAAAATCTTTGTTCTTATGGATCTTATTTCACGCTTTGAAGGAGATAAAATCTTTATTCTAGTCAATCTTCGAAGCTATCTTTCTAGTGAAGAAATACAGCTTTTGTGGATACGGCCTTGGCTCATGACCTTAAATTTTTGCTTATAGATAACCGCCGATATCCCTTGTTTCATCAGGAAAAGAGGGTTCTTATAGATAACGATTTATGTGTATTATAAATTAGCACCTTTTGAATTTATCTACACGGAATGATAATCCGTTGATCAAATTTGAGGTTTGAGAGATATGTAAATTCAAAGGATAATCAAACTCGCTATTTTCCCGTCGCTTAGCATTATCAGTTTGA
>SCPO01001298.1_pt1 | contig 72880 bp, 121 predicted proteins | sample 6106821 | NCBI WGS metagenome assembly SCPO01 (sample SAMN10720448, study PRJNA508395) | human gut metagenome | isolation source: Participant 2 stool, 0 month | host: Homo sapiens | collected 2017
ACCTATATCGTGTCGGCCTTTGTGCGCAACGACGGCGACCCTCCCTTGCCATGGTGGCTACCCTGAGCAGCAGCCTGTTCAATGTGGTGTTCGACTATATTTTCATGTTTCCCATGGGTCTGGGCTGGCCGGTGCGGCGCTGGCCACCGCCGTGTCTCCCATCATCAGCATTTCCATCTGCAGCCGCCACTTTAAAAAAGAAGAACAGCGTGCAGTTCGTGCGCCAGCGCCCCTCGGCAGCTGGGCCAGAGCTGCCAGCTTGGCATCTCCGGCTTTGTGGGTGAGATGTCCTCCGGCGTTACCACCACCGTATTCAACTTCCTGCTGCTGGGTCTGGCGGGCAATGTGGCGGTGGCGGCCTATGGCGTGGTGGCGAACTTTGCGCTGGTGGCAACGGCCATCTTCAACGGCGTAGCACAGGGCGCACAGCCGCTGGTGAGCGAGTGCTACGGCAAAAGCGACAAGGCCGGTGCCAGAAAGCTGCTCATCCTGGGCAGCTGCACCGCACTGGTGCTGGCAGCGGTGCTGTACGGCATCATCTTTGGTGCTACCGATGCGCTGGTGGGCGTGTTCAACAGCGAGAACTCCACCCAGATGGCGCAGTTTGCCCACATGGGCATGCGGCTGTACTTTGTGGGCTACTTTGCCGGGTTCAACATCGTGGCGGCGGGCTACCTGAGCGCGACCAACCGCCCGGTGGAAGCCTCCGTCACCTCCATCTGCCGCGGCATGGTGGCCATCGTGGTCTGCTCGCTGGTGCTGAGCCGCCTGTTTGGCATGAATGGTGTGTGGGCAGCGTTCCCGGCATCGGAACTGCTCACCGCAGTGCTGACCCTGTTTTATGCTGCTGCGCGGTAAAAGCAGACCGCATAGCCTTTAAATATAAAGCCCTGTTCGCGCAGAGATTCCTCGGGCGAAAGCCCACTCTGCGCGGCGTGACCGGCCATTGCCCGCCACTGTGCGGGATTGGCCGGTTTCTTTGAACACCCGGCACAGGTAGTTGGCACCGGAAAAGCCGCACAGGCTGGCTACCACGTCCAGTGTGTACTCCCGGTGGAGCAGCAGCCGCTGGGCTGCTTCAACGCGCACCGTGGTGAGGTATTTGCCCGGCGGCACGCCAATGGCTGCGGTAAAGGTGCGCACCAGATGGCTCTTGGACACGCCCAGCCGTTCGCTCAGCTCCTCCACGCCGTAAAGGCCCGCGTAGTTTGCGCGGATGTCCTCAATGGCGGCCTGCACCAGCGGCGGCAGGGCGGACGCGGCACTGTCGGCGTCAGAAAGCTCACACAGCAGTGCGTAGGCCAACTGGCTGCGGGCACGGCTGTGGGCGGTCTTTTCCTCAGCAAGGCGGTCCATCAGTTCGGCAGCGGCCGGGCAGGAACCGCCCTTGGCAAGGAAGGGCAGTTCGTGCAGCCCGGCCAGAAACTGGGAAGCCGCCTGCCCGGTAAGCTGGACGCAGAGCAGATGGCAGATGCTTTCCGGCACAAGGGCCAGCGGGGCACGGCTCAGGATCAGGTGCCCGGCAGGCACGGACTGCGGCGGCAAAATGAGCGCTGCACCCAGCGGCAGCGGCCCGGCAGCAGGTACGGATGCAGAGCACTGGCCGCTGGACACAAGGCACACCCACAGTCCTTCGCCGGAGAGGGTGAGGGGGGCAGACAGCTGCAGATCCTGCACGGAAGCGGGAAAAGCGATGGTGTTCCAGTCAAAAAGCAATATCTGACACCTCTAATCAATAAAATGCTATTTTATATCACAAAATTATCTGTTATTATAGTACCAACGAATGAACACGCCGTCAAGAGCGTGAGAACCTTAAAAATTATGGAGGCAAACGACTATGGCTTCGATCAGCTGCCAGCACATCTATAAGATCTATCCGGGTGCTACCGCTCCCGCTGTTACCGACTTTAACCTGGAGATCCAGGATAAGGAATTCATCATCTTCGTCGGCCCCTCTGGCTGCGGCAAGTCCACCACCCTGCGCATGATCGCCGGTCTGGAGGAGATCTCCAAGGGCGAAATGTACATCGGTGGCCGTCTGATCAACGACGTTCCCCCGAAGGATCGTGAAATCGCAATGGTGTTCCAGAGCTACGCTCTGTACCCCCACATGACCGTTTACAAGAACATCGCTTTCGGTCTGGAACTGCGCAAGACCCCGAAGGACGAGATCGACAAGCGCGTGCACGAGGCTGCTAAGATCCTGGAGATCGAGCACCTGCTGGACCGCAAGCCCAAGGCTCTGTCCGGTGGTCAGCGTCAGCGTGTTGCTCTGGGCCGTGCAATGGTTCGTAACCCGGCAGTCTTCCTGCTGGACGAGCCTCTGTCCAACCTGGATGCTAAGCTGCGTACCAGCATGCGCACCGAGATCATCAAGCTGCACAAGAAGCTGGCTACCACCTTCATCTACGTTACCCACGACCAGACCGAGGCTATGACCATGGGCGACCGTATCGTGGTTATGAAGGACGGCATCATCCAGCAGGTGGATACCCCCCAGAACCTGCACGATATGCCTTGCAACATGTTCGTTGCTGGCTTCATCAGCGACCCCAGATGAACTTCCTGGACGGCACCCTGATCAAGAAGGGGAGCTGTACGGTGTTGATCTGGGCGGCGACGTGATCCCCTGCCCAAGGAGAAGACCGCAGACGGCAAGCTGGATGCTTACGTCGGCAAGAAGATCAAGATGGGCGTCCGTCCCGAGTACATCGACGACGAGCCCGAGTTTATGGCAAAGCACGCTGACTGCCAGCTGGATACTCAGGTGGACGTCTCCGAAATGATGGGCGCTGAGATCTACCTGTATCTGGAGTACAAGGGCAACAAGATGACCGCCCGTGTGGCTCCCACCTCCAAGGCTCGCAACGGAGACACCGTCCGCGTGGCATTCGATCCCCACAAGGTCCACCTGTTCGACATCGAGACCTAGCTGACCATCCTGAACTAATATTTAGCGACGATCATTTTGATCCTCCTATCATAAGAAAAACCGCCGAAGGAAAGCCTTCGGCGGTTTTCGTTTGTGTTTCAGCTTTGCGCTTCAATGGACCCGTGCTCTTTTCATTTGCTGGCAGTGCTGGGCGCGGGCTGGCGCACCAGCTCGATAAAGGCTTTCATCTGAGGGTCAGCCATTTGTCACGGTGATAAAACAGCTGACGATGCATCTCCACGGTGCAGTCCGGCACATTCAGCCGGGCAAGACGACCTGCGGCCAGCGCCGGACGCACGATGTACTCCGGCAGGAAGGAAAGACCCATGCCCTGCTCCACCATCTGGCACAGCAGCGCAGCGCTGCCCAGCTCCAGATAAGGGTGGATGGCAAGGCCGCGGGCGGCAAGGCACTGATCAAAGCGTCGCGGTAGCTCATGCCGCGCTCAGTGAGCAGAAATTCCTGCCGGGGCAGCTCTTCCAGCGTAACGGTTTCCTGCCCGGCAAGCGGGTGAGCGGACGGTGCAATAAAACACACCGGCTCCGGCACATCCGCCGCAAGCACCAGATTGGGCTGCAGCAGGGGCTGGTCCAGCGTATAGGCCAGATCGATCTGATTTGTGCCCAGCATCTGCAGCATCCCGTCGGCAGTGGCGGTGCACAGCACCAGCTCCACCTGCGGGCACAGGGCGTGGTAGCGTTTGAGCAGACCGGGCAGGAAGGTGGAGCACACCGAATCCGCCAGAGCGATGCGCAGACTGCCGCTGATCTGCCGGGCGGGCTGCAGGGCAGCCTGCGCCTGCTGGGCCGTGGCCAGCAGGGTGCGTGCATAGCCCAAAAGGTCTGGCCCGCATCGGTGAGCCGCACGGTCTTGCCCACGCGGTCGAACAGCGGTGCGCCCAGCTCTGCTTCCAGCTGTGCAATCTGGGAGGACACCGCCGACTGGGAATAGCCCAGCTGCCGCGCAGTGCGGGAAAAGCTGTGCAGCTCGGCGATGTGCAAAAAGGTATTGATGTTCCGCAGTTCCATAAACGCTTCCTCTCAGCGGCGGGCGATGCCGGTCACGGTGAGCATCTCGCCATCCACGGTAAAATGCACCTCTACCGGGCCGAACTCCATGCCGTACACCCGCTGCGGGTCGTGCTGGTAGGAGGGGCGCGGGTCACCTGCCAGTACGCCGGTCAGGGCGGCGCGGTCGGCCTGCGGCACCTGTGCCAGCAGTTCGGGCGGGAACTGTACCTGCAGACGGTGGAACTGGGTCTGGCCGGTAAAGCCGCCGCTGGCCTCCGGGTGGCAGTCGGCATAGGGGATGTAAGGCTTGATGTCGTAGATGGGGGTGCCATCCATCAGGTCGGCACCGCGCACGATGAGCACCGGGCCAATGTCCGGCCGGTGCTCGATGCCTTCCAGACGCACGCTGGAAAGGCCCAAAGGATTGGGGCGGAACGGCGACCGGGTGGCGAACACGCCCATGCGGGTGTTGCCGCCCAGACGCGGCGGGCGTACAGTGGGGGACCAGCTGTCCCGCACCGCGCCGGAGAACTGCCACACCAGCCAGATGTGACTAAAATCTTCCAGACCGCGCACGGCATCGGCATTGCGGTATTCGGGCGTAAAGATCACCTCGCCGCGCAGCTCGTCCACAAGGCCGCTCTGGCGCGGGATGCCGAACTTGGTGGGAAAGGCAGTATGGATATGGGCAATGACCTTCAGGGTCATCTCTTCAGGTGCAGTGGGCATGGCGAACTCCTTTTAATAGATCTTTTTCAGGGGGCATTCCGGCGGGATGCTGTACCGTGCCCGGAATGCGTCCAGTTCCTGAGGCGTGCGAATGAGCTGAACGTCCTCAAAATGGCCATCCGGGGAGATGAAACCGGCCACCTGCTCCCCGGTGCAGATGCTGCACCGCAGTGCAGGCTGCTGGGTGGCGGGGTCGTAAGAACGGGCAGGCTTTTTGCGGGAGAAAAACATGAGAAGCCTCCTCCTTTTATGAAACGTGCCTGAAAGACTGCAGGCGGCTCACAGCCCCGGCACAGGCCGACAGCGCGGCCCTCAATGTGCAGCTCTTCCAGCTGCAGGCCGGTAAAGATCATGGGTGGGCAGACGGCGGCATTGTCCGCAAGCAGCATCACAGCATCACCCTGCCGGTGGAAGTGCTTGAGGGTGGCCTCGCCGCCAATGCGCACTGCGGCGATCTCGCCCTGCTCCACCTCCGGCTGGCAGCGAATGCATACGATGTCGCCGTCGCAGATGGTGGGGGACATGCTGTCACCGTGGCAGGTCAGGGCAAAGTCGGCGCGCCACGCGGCGGGAACGCCGATATAGCGTTCAATGTTCTGCTCTGCCGTGATAGAGTGCCGCAGGCAATGGAACCAATCAGCGGGACCTGCGTCATGGCAGGCAGCGGCTCAAAGCCCGGCGGCGGACAGGGTGCGTCCAGCCCCAGCAGATAGGCAGGGGTGGTCTCCAACGCGGCTGCCAGCTCTTCCACCTTGGACTGCGGCAGGTCGTTGATGCCTTTTTCCAGCTTGGTAATGGAGGATTTGGACCGATAGCCCATGCGCTGGGCAAGCTCTTCCTGCGAAAGGCCCAGTTCTTTGCGGCGCAGATGCAGACGGGTAGAAAGCTCAGACATGCGAAACCTCTCTGAAAACGTATGGTTGTTCTGTAAAAAGAATGCTGTTACCAGAAGTATACCAAAAAATTGCATTAAAATCAACTTTTTCTGCGAATTTGCAAAATGGGTTGACACTGAATCAATGCAGGAATATACTACAACTAAAGATTGTGAAACGACAGAAAAAAAAACAAAAAAGGAGAGCGGAATATGGCAAATACTGAAATGATCCGGGATTATATCCGCGCCAGTGGGTACAAGATGCAGTATGTGGCACGAGCCTTGAAGATCAGCCCCAATGCGCTGAACCTGAAACTGCAGGGGCGCACACAGTTCAAGCTGAGCGAAGCAGAACGGCTGAGCGCGGTGCTTGGTCTGAGCATGTACGAGCGGGATCTCTGCTTTTGAAGAGCAGAACCGCCGCGAAGTGCTGGCACGCCGCGCGGATGAAAGAGGAGGGCAGAACATGACAAGCGAGCAGAGAAATCAGACGCGGCTGGCACTGTACAGGTATGGGATGCGGCAGCGTGCACGAAGCCCGGTGGAGCGCAGCTGGTGCGCCGCCATTGAGGAGGGCCTTGCCTATTACCGTAAAAACGACCCGCTGCGTGCGGATCTGTTCGAGCTGCGCTATGTGCAGCACCGCACGGAGGACGATGTGATCGATCAGCTGCACATCGGCCGCACTACTTACCAGAAAGCCCATCAGGACCTGCTGAGCACCATTGCCGTGTACGCGGCAGAGCGCGGGTGTTTTACCGCGAGACGGAAAGCTGAAAGCAGAATGCCCCGGACGCTGCCAGCAGGCAATGTCCGGGGGCATTTTGAACTCAGGCTTTTGTTCGGGTCCTGTTTTTCGCAGTGGCTGTGGCAGGATGCACAGTTGCCGCCGCAGCCCTCGCCCTTCCAGCCGCCCTGCTTGGAGATCCACACAACGGCCAGTGCAAACAGAACGATCAGAACGGTCAGCGTAATGATTCCACGAAGTGTCAGCATTTTGTACCTCTTTTCCCGGTGGGAAAGTTTCTGTGTTCAGTATACACGATTTGGCATCAAAGGGCAACCGGAAAGCGGATACAAAAGTGTGATTTTTAAAATTAGGGCTTGCATTTTGGCAAAGGCCGTGCTATAATAATCACGTTCCAGTTCGGAACGCACAAAACAAAATATGGAGGATTAGCTCAGCTGGTTAGAGCACCTGCATCACACGCAGGGGTCTGGGGTTCGAGTCCTAATTCTCCACCAAACAGTTCGTACTCGAACCCAATTCTCTATGAGAAAGGGTTCGGGTACGTTTTGTTATCGGAAATTCTGCGGAAGGACTACACAGAGCATTAAACGAGCAAAGGCAGGGTATCACTATGACGGTGGTATCCTGCCTTTGCTGAGGAATCAAGTTCGCTTTGTGCGAACTTGATCGCCATCTATATGGCGCATTGATGGCAATTGCTGCGTACGTGCGTACCGGGAGCCTGTACATCTCTGGCAGGTGTAACACACTAGACTTTGTTCCAAAGTCCGTGTGCTAGGGGTCAAGCCTTAGAATCCTGCGGATTGTGTACGCACGTACGCAGAAAAATGGCAAAATTTCACTATATCGGGCTGTTCTTTCATGGTGGAGTGTGGTATACTCGGCTTAGCCCAGTAAATCGGAAGTTATGGAGGTACTTTATGAACGAGAGAGAAAAAATTATCCGATTATGGTTTGATATGTGGATTAAGAAAGCAGATTTAGGAATTGACAATATTTTTACAGATGATGTTGTATATACTGAGAGTTGGAGTCCTAAATATGAAAACCGCAAAACGGTAAAGCACTGGTTTGACGAATGGAATACACGTGGAAGTGTTCTTGTCTGGGAGATTAAGCAATTTTTTCATCAAGGCAATCAAACAATCGTGGAGTGGTATTTTAAAAACAAAATGAATAATGGAAATGTTGAAGAATTTGACGGAATATCTTTAATTGTATGGACACAGGATAACAAAATAAAATCATTAAAAGAGTTTGGTTGCAATCTTCATAATTACAATCCATATCGAGATAGTGATATTCCCGTATTTCGAGAAGAAAAAGCAAATTGGTTTTGAGAGGACTATAAATTCAAGTTTGCCGTACTCGTTCCAGCAGGGTTTGGGGCAGGCACGCCCCAACAAGAGCACTTCGGAAACTCACATGAGTTGAAGAAGTGAAGTCGGATGGACAAGAAATTTTCAAGAATTGAAAATTTGTGGCCACGGGACGATTCTTCCTCTCAGCTTTTCACTGCGTTTCGAAATTTGCCCATTACAACCTGCTCGCAGATTGTTGACAACTGCGCTTGACCCGATAATATAAAGGCAAGTCGAATACACGCCAAGGAGGTGCAACCATGACCGCCGTGATCTACGCCCGCTATTCATCTGACAGCCAGAGAGAAGCGTCCATTGAAGGACAGCTGCGCGACTGCAAGGACTACGCCGAGAAGAACGGTATCACCGTGGTCGGCACCTACATCGACCGTGCCTACTCTGCCAAGACGGATGACCGCCCGGACTTCCAGCGGATGATTAAGGACAGCGCAAAGAAAATCTTCGACGTAGTTCTGGTCTGGAAGCTGGACCGCTTTGCCGGAACCGATTCGATGCCGTGAACTACAAGTACCAGCTGGAAAAGAACGGTGTCCATCTGGTGTCTGTCATGGAACCCATCTCGCAGGGGCCTGAAGGCATTATGGTGGAGAGTATGCTGATTGGCATGGCGGAATACTATTCAGCCGAAGTCGCCCTGAAAGTGGCACGCGGTGAGCGCGAAAATGCCCTCCAGTGCAAGTACAACGGCGGTGTGGTGCCGCTGGGCTTCACCATTGGCAAGGAGGACAGGCTGTACCATATCGACCCGGAGACGGCTCCCATCGTGCAGGAAATCTTCACCCGGTATGCCGACGGCGAACCGGCTGAAAGATTGCGGCATCCCTGAACGAGCGCGGCCTGCGTACCCGCACCGGAAAGCCGTTCGTGAAGAACAGCTTCTTCCAGATCTTCCGCAACCGCCGCTACATCGGCGAATACCGCTACAAGGACATTGTGACGCCGGGCGGCATTCCGGCCATTGTTGACCAGGACCTGTTTGACCGGGTGCAGCAGCGTTTTGAGCAGAACAGGATCGCCCATGGTCGGCCTGCAAAGAGGATGTGAGATATCTGCTGACCACCAAGCTGTTCTGTGGCAAGTGCGGCACCCTGATGGGTGGCGAAAGCGGCACCAGCCACATGGGAAACACCTACTATTACTACAAGTGCGGCAACGCCAAACGCCACGGCAAGGCGCATTGCGACCTGAAAGCCATCCGCAAGGAGCCGCTGGAACGGTTCGTGGTGGACACTGCCATTAAGGTGATTTTCAGCGATGAAATCATCGAACGGCTGATAGATTTGGTCATGGAAGCCCAGCAGCAGGAGAACACCCGGCTGCCTGTTCTGAAAGAGCAACTCCGGGATACAGAGAAACGACTCGCAAACCTTCTGGAAGCCATTGAACAGGGCATCCTGACCCCGACCACCAAGCAGCGGTTGGACGAGCTGGAAGCCCGGAAAGAAGCCCTGAACACCAGCATTCTGGAAGAAGAGCTGAAAAAGCCCGTCCTGACCCGTGAGTGGATTCGGTTCTGGCTTGAAAAATTCCGCAAGGGTGACGTGGGCAGCACGGAACACCAGCGGCAGATCATTGATACCTTTGTCAACTCGGTCTACGTCTTTGATGACCGGGTCGTACTCAATTTCAACTTCACGGATGATGCCAAAACGGTCACCCGTGAGGAAGTGTTGGGTTCGAGTGCCGTGGACAATGCTCCACCAAACGTAAGGCCGTTTACCTGAAAAGGTAAGCGGCCTTTTCTTATCTACGTGCTTTTGACATGCAAAAGTGAAATGAATTCATTTTGCATATTGATAATGAAACGTGTAGGAGGCCCCTTTTCAGTCGTTTGTAGCAAGTTTGTAGCAGATCTGTAGCAAAATTCGGGGAGGAACGGCAAAATGACCCCGGAAACCCGATTTTGCAGATTTTGAGTATAAAATTTTATCCTTGAATTTTGTGCAGAATGACGGTGGCGCTTTTCATTCGGATTCTGATGCCGTACAATAAAGGAAAAGATCATGGATGAAAGGAGAAATCGCTGTGCGCTACACCATCCGGCATTTTGATTTGCCACTGCTGACGTTTGAAGCGAATATGGACAGCGCAGATACTGGTCTCCATTTTATAAAGGTCTACGAAGAAAACCGTTCTTTCTACCTTTGAATCTGACTGTATCAGTAGATGGTGTAGAACGCTGGCTGCGGCATCGCACAATTCCGAAGAACCGAGCGTATGTAGATGCTCTGCTCTCTAAGGTGGGGCTTTCTTTGAATCGACCGCTTGGAATTATTGCAGCCAATAAAGGACTTTCACTCAATGATTGTTTTTGGAGATGCAGAGGGCTCGGTGACACCTTTGAAAAGTAAATCTTTACGATAACCGATTCAGTCAGGTGCTGGCCGCAATTGCCTTTACAGGATATGGCAGCAGCATACGAACTTCGCTTGCGTCCTGCCCGGTTCTCGACCAACGGGATGCTGCCAAAATGCTGGCGCAGACAAAACGGAAAAATCTACCTTTATAAAGGTGGCACGTCAGGGTTCAGTAATCTGGGATTTGAACCGTACTCGGAAATGTATGCTTATCAAGTTGCACAGGTGATGGGCGTGAATGCGATTCGCTACACCCTGACAAAAGATCTGAAAAGACGCTTTGTTCCAAGTGTGAGTTGTTCACCAGCAAAGAGTATTCTTATATTCCCATCGGACAGCTTAGTGCCCAAAGGTGGAATAAAAGCAATTTTTGCGTATTATCAGACGTTAGGTCAGAACTTTGTGGATGCGCTGGAAGATATGCTGGTCTTTGATGCGATCATCTGCAACACTGACCGCCACTATGGAAACTTTGGTGTGCTGGTAGACAATAAAACCAACACGATTGCGGCACCTGCACCGCTGTTTGACCACGGAAACTCGCTGTTCAGTCTGGGTGGAACGGATCTTTGGGCCAACCAGAAAGCATTTGATGAATATGCCCGCACACTGCTTCCGCTTGCATACGATGATTTCTTTGCAGCTGCAAAGAGTGCAATGAAACCTCGTCACCGTACAATGCTCCATAAGCTGCTGGATTTCCATTTTGACCGCAGAGCGACACGTTATAATCTGCCGCCAAATCGCTTGAAGATGATCGAAAAAGAGGTACAGCGCAGAGCAAGAGTGCTTTAGGGTAAAAGTGGGCGTTGGCATCGACCACAATGGCTACGCTAACCGGTATAAAATCGAATGCGACGGTTTGACCATTCTGGATTTGAACGCTCCCGGTTACACGATGCTGCATTGGCTGACGATTCTTTGGAGAACCGCGAATTCGATACTTCTGCCCCGCTGGCCGCAGAAGCCAAAGAATACCTGATGAACACTTTTCACCTCGACTATAAGTCTGCAGATATCATCATTGGCTACAGGGCAGAGGACAGCTATTTTTCTTTTGCAGCGGATTTTATTAATGGTGCAATTTCTTACCGTCAGTTGTGCAATGCCATGCGCTTGGGCAAGCTGGGGCAGCAGTTCGTGCTGAAAAGCAAAGCGGCCTTTGAACAGCTGGAATTTCTCGGCTATGAGACCGCAGACTCTAAAGAATGGTATAAGAAAAAGGCCTTCCGTGACCAGACAGCCCGCCGCCAATATCTTGACGTGGAGCGCAACCGCCGTCAGAGGGGAGACCTTTATATTACCACGATTCTCGACGAGGAGATGAAACCAGATGATCCACGCTTACGATAAAATTATATCTTTCTGTTGCACAAAAAAATCTTGCCTGCATGCTGGATTATCTTGTCAACGATCTGCATTATCCGTTGGAGACGGCATGGCAGTGGTTTGTGACCAGTGAACTGTCTGCCCGGTTCGAGCAGGGGATTGTTCTGTGTTGGTGGGCTTGTCCGGTGTAGAACTTGCCCGCGCTGTACTGGAGCAGGCGGGCGAAGTCGTGCCCATGCAGAAACCCTCGTATGCCTACGATCGCAGTCCTGAATATTGGACGGGCTGGGCTATCGCATATTACCAGTGGCTGACCAGTTTGCGTTTTGCAGAGATTGAGCAGGCGGTGCCCATCACGGCGGTGCGGCTGCTGTATACGCCCTACCATGAAATGGACGTTCGCCAGTTTGCTGATAAGATGAACGAACTGTACCGTGCGGCAAAGCCGGAAACAAACCTGAAAGCCATGCGCACATTGGCCGGATTGAGCCAATCGGAACTGGCAGGACAGGCTGATGTGCCTGTGCGTACCATCCAGCAGTACGAACAGCGACAGAAGGACATCAACAAAGCACAAGCAGAAACGCTGCTTCGCCTTGCGCGTGCGCTGAATTGCAACGTGGAGGATCTGATGGAGAAAGTTCCACCGCTGAATTTTAAATAAGAATGAAGCGATGAGACCTGACACAGATTGTGCAAACAAAGAAAGCTGCCATCCATGAGAGAAAGATTCTCACGGATCGGCAGCTTTTCTCTTTGAAGTTGTTATGCCTTCGTTGTGGTCAGAACTTCATCATTGACCAGCTGATTGGCCTTATCAAATGCTTCGATCATCTGGGTCGCTTTCGGATGGAGATAGACTTCATCTAACGTTTTGGATTTGGGCGTGTGCCCGACAGCGCGTTTCAGGATATCCTTGTTGACGCCTGCGCGGTCACAAAGGCTGGCGTAGGTATGGCGGGTGGTGTAGGGCGTATAGGTGGCAAGCTTCCCGGCAAACTCCGGTTTGCGCTTACCATTTTCGTCGTAAGGATTCGGCTGGATGCCGATTTCCTCCAGGAAAGGATAGAACTTGCGATTACGCCAGTTCTTTCATTCCAGAAACCGCCTTTCCATTGGGAAAGAGCGGACCGTTTTCCACAGAGGTGGCATACGCATGTTCAAAACCGGGATGCCAAAGTCGAGAATGGGAATGATGCGGTTGCGTCCGGCTTCGGTCTTGCAGCCGCCGATCAGATAAGCACCGGATTCCGTGCGGTGAAAATCTTCGTGTTTGAAGTGCAGCAGCTCATAGATACGCACTCCGCAGGCCAGAAGAGCAATTACCATCTGCCCGGTGGGCGTGTTCTTCTGGCTCAGGATCAGCGTCACCTGTTCGTCCGTGAAAATCTCGCGTTCCGGAGATTTGCGTCCTTCGACTTTCAGGACAGATGCAAGGTTGGCATCCACGACACGCCAGCCAATGGCTGTGCGATACAGCTTACTGATAAGAGTACGCTCTTTTCCAACATACTTTGAGACAGGCCGTTATCGGCCATCTTGTCTAAGATGTTTTGAAAGTCCTGCGCATAGAGGGCGGCAATTTTGAAGTGCCACAGCGGACGGAGATATTTCCACGCAATGTCATAGAGCTCGCGAGCCTTATCGGACCGGCCCTTATATTCACGGGACTCTTTGAACATCCGGAAGCAGTCCTGCAGGGTAGAGTCCTGATAGGGTGTGGCCGGACGCTTCATCATTTCGGCGCGGACAGCTTCTGCTTCTTCACGGGTGACGTAGGTGCCAACAGCCTTCATGACTGTAATTCCGGTGTGAGGATCAGGGATTGGCATTCGGAGCAGCCATGGCTTCCGGCGTGTTCCGGACATTCGTGTGATGCTGCCATTGCCAGACGAGGCTTTCAGCCGGGGCGATTCTCGTTTGGCTGGAACGGCAGGTGGAGCTACTGCACCGGGGATGGCGCTGTGCCAACGGGATGACCGCAGGCAGAGCAGAATTTAGCGGTATCTGAGATTTGATGACCGCAATTTTCACAGAACATAGAATTGAACCTCCTATTGCTTTGAACTTGCTTCAAAATGCCCCCGGCATTTGGAGGATGCCGAGGGCGGATGGTCGAATTAGTTACGGGCGCGGGAGAGCTGGTACTCCAGGCTCTGTTCAGCTGTGAGACCATTCTGGATGAAATTTACCAAATTTGGGTAAAAGATGTAGATACGTGATCCGTTCGGTACGTGACTTATGTAACCGGCGGCTACGAGGTTGCGGAGACTGTGGTATGTTATATCATAACCTTCGCTCCGTGCACGACGTGCGGCACCTGTTAGTGTAAGAAAATCCTGCGGCTTATTAACCATAATTTTCTCTCCTTTCATAAACTGATGGAAAGCACAGGTGGCTTTTCATAATAAGCATATCTTTTGAGATATAGGACTCTTAAAGGGCGATTAAGGGTACCAGGGAAGATCTGGCTCCTTTGAGAAGTCATAACGCTCCAAAGAATGTAAATCAGGTTGTACTTCCTCATATTGGGCGTTTAAAGGGGAACGACATAGCCGTAGTTAAAAATTGACTCTGGTCACGCAGCGTGATAGCACTACAATCGATGTATCCACAATCGCCGGAGTGGCAACATGGAGGCGCTGTAAAATAGATGTCGGGCCTCATAGTTGATAGCAGATCAGAATACTCTAGGGAGACAGGATCGTTAAAAATCCATCTGGGATGTTCATGACAAATCCTCCTACTTGTTTATTCAATAATAGATGTCGGAAAGTTGATGCTTACCTGAATACAGTCGGAGCTGGGTTGGAGCGAGTCTCCGATGTACGTGAAATCGGATAACAGAAGGCACTGACCGACCTTCAGCTTTTAAGAAGCTCGACCGTTCCGGAACGCCGAACTGGTTCGGCTAGCATCTCGGAACAGGCTCGAATTTCCGTGAGCGGCGGTTTGAAGAAAAGCTTGGTTCCAGTCTGACTCAACGCCAACTGCTCATCTGGAGCAAAGCCCTTCAAAGATTGTGAGATTAGAATAGAACCGATTGAAAACTTGCGGCCTTCTGTGATAATTCGGTTCAGAATCGTGCCGCGACCAAGCCTGAGATTCTGCACTTCATCGACCATGATAACGATGGGAATCTGCAGCGCACGAGCGGAGCGAAACCAATCGTACAACAGAAGTTCTGCCAAGGTAGTCCTGATTGTATCAGGATAGCTGCTCACATCAAAAATATGTATATGAGGCGAAATCGGAAGGGAAAAGCTTCCGTTTTGGCGGCGTTCAAACACATCATGCTGGAGAAGCGGCTCCAGTCGATTTCCCAACATGCGGACATTTGCAGAAGTGGAACTTTTCAATGCCTTAAGAATGCTTGGGAAGATATGGGGACAAATTTCCCGGCGCTCCACAATCGTTTTGACCTCGGCTGTGAGCGATGCGATTTGAGCAGGGCCAAAACGATTATTTTGTCCAATGATCTGGCAAAGACCATAGGCCGTGTCATAGGGGACTCTGTATTGCTTCCACAAGGTTTAGGATTGAGAATGTCGGTGGCCACAGGTTCATTGTTGAGATCATGCCTGATTGCCAGTGCCTCAAATTCAGAGGACAGCGGTGGGCAAATGTGATCAGGCGACAAAGTGTGTCCAAGGTCCAATGCGAGCAAGGGGTTCTTTGCTTAGCGAATTGAATTGCCATGCATTGCCCCGCCGTGGATTTTCCGCTGCCGCTTGATCCAGTAAGGAATATACTGGAAGGATCAACTCCGGGGTGAAGTTGAAGGTGGACCGGGAATTTTTCAGCACCTTCCTGATACGTGCCAAGGAATGCCTGGATTTCTGGCCTTGAAATCATAAGATAACCTCCTTTAGGTTGAAATAGTTGTAATGTCACGACGACCATATCCATTCACAAAGCTGCGATTAATTGATCGAAGCCTGACATTTTGGAATGCCCGGTAGAGAGCGTGAGCGTCTTTACGATAGAGCTCGAAAGAATGCCAGCTTCAGTCAACTGAGCCAGAACGTCAGATGTAAGAAATTCCGGCATGCGCTTTGCGACCAAACGTTTCACAAGATCAAGGGTGAGATAGAGCTTATACTCATCATATAGTACCTCCTTTTCTTTGCAATAAGTCTCGTCTAAATCACCAATGTCCCGGAATCGGATGGTCTGTTCGCGTGCAGCTGCATAAAGGGCATTGCGGAAGCAATCCGATGCGGTTGTGTTTAGCATAGAATCCCACCGGGAAGGATAGTGATCGAAGGCGGTTTTATAAGCATCTCGAACCTTTCTTCGGAAAAGACGCTTTTGAGAAAACGTCCAGCAAATGATTTCGCTTACAGCACGTAAAACGGCAATTTCCTGACAAAACTTGATCCTTCCATTCTGTCACGTTCCTCCTTATATGCGCGATACACGCGGGAATCAAATTCGTTGGGATTGCCCTCTACCAAGGAAATCAAATCATTCCATGTTACAGAATCTACACCGGTAGTAGCGGAGCAAGCCTCTGCCGGATTTAACTGGATCGGAATGCAATGCTCACGAATCTCCGGCGTCAATTCTTTTGCCTGAACAATGTAGATCGAACGACTCGCGCTTCCCTTCTCGGCTTCATCGGAGAGGTAATCATAATTCGTAGCTTTCTGATACCGGTTGGACGCAAATCCACCACGGACATGGATAAGCAAGTCGTCTCGATGATGGTTCAGCTGCTTTTAAGCTCGGCGAGCTTGCAATTGAGAGTGATCTCTGTTGTGATCGAAAAACTCTCAGAGATCACAGCAAACGGCTTAGTCGGCTGCATGTCTTCAGGAAGACGTGTCTTCAAGAAGGATAATCCGATGACCGCGGCCATCATCATCTGGTCTTCGGATGTCAGAGCATCAGGACGAAGAATCGGACTATCCAGCGGTGCCTCACGTCCTGCCGACTCTTTGAAAACCATCTTGAGGCGTTGATATTCCACCCGGGTATAGGTTGAAAATAGATCTCCTGCTTACTCAAAAGCTGCGCAACGAGCATATAAAACAACCGGGGACCATCTTTCCACAGCGGAGTGTGCCGCCACTTTGTAAAATCCTTGAATCAAAGCGTTCTGCTGAAATTTGTCATCGGCAACACGGAAGCCTGAAAGAGTTCCGTTAGGAAGTCTGTACCGGACTTCAATACTCGTAGAGCCGTCCCGTGGATCGATCGCATATCGAGCAGAGAATTCTGTACAGTCTGACACGGGCTTGACAACCTTGTAGAGTTCACCAAGAGGGTTTTCCTTAACAAGGTGGTACCTTCCGTCGGGAAATTCTACGAGACTCTCTGTTTTATATGCGGTGAATTCTCGCAGGTAGGCGCGATTAGCTGCTTTACAAAGCGGATTCGCCCTTTGCTGCTGTAGAGACTGGTTCGCACTTTTCAGAGCAACGTTTTCCTGCTGCAGAGCAGCGTTTTGCGCCTGCAGCATGTTTACTGTCGATAAATCTACATAATTGCCACCTCCAAATGTGACAGCTGGCTGCGGAACTTGCGGCGCTTGATAGATACTCATGCCATACATCTCCCTTTTTCTATATTTAGTTTTCAAGGATCAACTGCTACGTTTCCTTCGTAGCAAGGTGCCGGTGCCTCAAGGGCTATGCTATATTGTAGATCATCGTTATACCTCCTGCCGGTTATGTGTGTTAGGCATCGAGTGAGCCTTGTTTTGCTTGGCTCAGACCCCGGAGCGCTTCCGGTGACCATAGGATAGTCTTTTTTGAGCTAAATCGCAACAAAGAGGTAGAAGTGCTTCTTTAAACGATAGAATGTTATTGAAAAAGAACTATATATGATATAATGAATTAAATGAATGAGTTTGCCTTGAAAAACTGCATGAAATATAATATTTAAAATAACTGAGGTATACGAATGAAGAAAAATCAAGAAAAGCAGGATGAAGCAGCGGAGAAGTTAGTGAACGACTTTATACGGCGGTGCAATGTCGCCGACAGTATCTTAAGGTACAGTTTTCGATTAGATATGCCAGACGTCCGAAAAATGCCAAAGCAGGAAAATCTAGTTGACTGGGTGGGGAAAAGCGCGTATGAGTTGTTTGATCCCTTGGTCGAAGACAGGCCATCGATGGCGTTTGGAGTTATATGTTCAGGCTCCCTTAATTATTTTGATGGAAGGCTGGAATTTTTAAGAAAAATGCAGTTGTATACTTTTATTGCCAGTTGCGCGAATTAATTGGAAGGAAATCCTATAAGCGCATATGATGCAGTAGAATATACTTATTTTGAATCTGATAAAAATAATGTAAAAGACGGTGTAATTGCAGGGATGGATTACTTGATTCAAAATAAGGTTTATAACTTTCAACCGGGTAAAATTATTATTAATAAAAACGGAGAAGATAATGGCTCTTTAAGCATAGACACAAAAAGAAAAATAAAAAGTCGTCAGGAAATCATGCTTTGAATACAAGTATTCAGGGCATAAATAAGAAATTGGAACTTATGCCATACTTTAATGGGTTCTTTGTAGAAGGACCTAGTGAATTCCGAGAGGGTGAGCGGGAAGTAAAAGGGCTTAAATTAAGCGATTTGGACGTAGCGGCTGTATTCCGAAGAAAAAGCAAGAGCCTTGAAAAATTAGTATAATAAAAGAGGCGCAGGAAACGCATAACAAAGCAGAGAGCGGACAATCTAATGATCAAATTGCAAAAAGTGATTGTAGGAATCGTAGAAACATATAAAGATCTCATTGAATTGAGGAAAGAAGATAAACTAACATCGGCTGACCGATTGTATATTAGAATTAGAGTTGAGCAAGCACTTGGAGTACAACTTGTGATGCGCCTGTGGAATAATGTGGTCAAGGTTTATAATACAATGGGAACGGCTTTCTTCGATAGAGAATCAGTAACTAGATTGGACAATATTTTTAAATGCAACAATATTCTTAACCGAGCAGAACTGGTGGATATAGCTTTTGAGGCATTGAATGCTATAAAAAGGAAAGGATATTACAACATGGAAAGAGGTAATTTCAAATGATATATATGGAAATTTGGTAACTACAGCGCAGAGAGAAGATGATGTACAAAAGTGGAAAAATATATATGAAGAAGGCGTGGCTTTCTTTTCCGAATGGTGTATTCCGCTATATAATACGTGCTTTTGTGTGCTACTATATAGCGCGGTGAAAAATGAAACAAAAGATAGTGCAGAGATTCTCAAAAAATGTTTGCATATCTGTCGAGTTATATTAATGAAAATCAAATTGAATTTGAATCTGGAATATCAGAAGATACGTTGTTGGAACTGAAAAAAATAAAGAGACGTCCTGAGATAATTCGAGCACTATCTGACTATATAATTGGAATGCTGGATCAACCTGAGACAATGGAAGCTCAATTACACTATTCGAGCTTGATAAGATGATACCGAAAAAGCGAATGGAGATTATTTGAAATATATGAAGCTTCAGTTTATTGAAAGAAATAAACTGGTGATTGGGTGGAGCCCAGAAAAGAGTTAAATATACATCCTACATTTCCGAAAAAATGAGCGTTAAATGCTCCCTAATATAAAGAAAATGGGAATTTACAAGCAAAATTTTTTGAAAGTGTAGGAACAAGAGACACATAATAGCATTTTGACATAAATTCAGGGCGATAACGCAAGTGGTTGCCCTTTTTCTGTATCTGGTATGATTTGACCTTCGGCAACATTATAGTAACTCACAAAAGGAGGATTTATCGTTATGTTTGATTGCTATGACACTCTGATCACTCCAGAAGAAGTTGCCGATATGCTGGGATGTGGCATGAACACCACCTATAAGCTTTTGAAGTCTGAAAGATAAAGGCCATGAGGATCGGCCGATCCTGGAAGATCCCCAAGAGAGCAGTGCAGGAATATATTATACAAGAATCCCACCTGAAATCAGTTGGGTGGTAACATGAAAAAAGCCCACATGGATGATGTTCCATGTGGGTTTTCTAATGCCTGAAAGTAGTGCTTGATGGAGTGATGTACATACGGGTAATCCAATGTTAATGCTAAATAATGTAAGGAGCAAAAGGAAGGTGGAAGTTAATCTTTATTAATGACACTAACATTAGAATAAAGCGGCTGAATGGAATAGTTGTAGTACAAACAGTCGCACAAGAGCAGCCGAATGTGTAGTGTATATACATTTGGCTATTCTTGCTAGGAGGGGAGGCGGATGCCGTCATAAATAATATTTTATTCTATAAATTCTCATCTATATTTTCAATGATATTAATTTATCTTTATGAAATATATGAATAGAAAGAAGGTGCTTATAATGGGAAATATCTTTAGTATACGATTGACAGATGAAGATAAAGTTCATTTACAACAGAGAATGAATGAAACTGGTAAAACTGCCACAGAAGTATTTAAGAGCGCAATCTACTTTACTGAAATAGATGCAGACCTTGTTGATGAAATCATATCTAATATTGGATATTATGCGAGTAAAAAAATTGAAGGGGTAAAGAGGAGGTTCATAGATATGTGTTATATCGAACTCAAAATGAGAAGTATGAAACTTTGGAAGATTTAAAACGGTTACTGCATTATATTCTTAGATTAGATAAAACAGCAGAAGATAGTCAAAGAGCGAATACTATAACAAATACCTTAGCAGGTTGTCAGCCAGCGATGATTCCCAATGAATATTTGTGTGATCCGAGTTCAGTTTATCATCTGATGCTTTTGAAGTCAGGAGAAGACATAAAGGTATTCCGCAGTTTGCAAAACACCGCATTGTTTCCTTCGCAGCAACAGATTGTATTTTGCCACAGGATGTAGTATCTCTAGCAGAAAGAATAGCAAGTATCTATGCGAAGAAAGGTTATATTACAGCCTATGGAATTCATGCGGATAGATTTAATGTACATATTCATTTTGTAGTTTGTGCAGTATCGTTTCAAACACAGAATATGTTTCATATTCAATGGGAATCTGAGTGGAATATGCTTGTAACGGTAACAAATCAATGGAAATCTGAGTTTGACGAGATGCTTCAAAATAATATCCAAATGAGACAGTCAAGAGAAGCTGCATTGTATGGCGATGATATCGTTCGATACGGAAGCATTTCTCTGACAGCAAAAGGTCAAATGAATCAGAACAAAAATCAAAGCGCAAATAAGAAGGGAGAATACAATGGATAAGTTTGATGAAAAGTTATCGGCTACGAATCTACGAAAGAGATTCTGCGTCAGATTCTGGATATTCTAAAAAGACCGGAGGTTTATAAAAGAAAGGGCATTTCTATTCCAAGAGGGCTGCTGATGGAATCTGATCCTGGTCTTGGAAAAAGTCTGCTGGCATCTATCCTGATGGAAGAGTCCGAACGGAAGCCCTTTGTTTTCGTAAAACCAGTCAGGAAAACAGTTTTCTGGATGAATTAAGGACTGTATTTGCTATGGCAAAGGAGGAAACACCTAGTATACTGCTCCTAGAAGATTTGAACCTCTATGTAGAATCGAATTCTCCCTATGCGCCGGAATGGGCTTGTCTGCAAGCCTGTATTGATGATGCAAAGGATACAGATCTTTTGTGATTGCTACTACTAACGATACAAGGTATATGCCACCATCCCTGTTGAGACCGGGTAGATTTGATTATGTGATCTATCTGCAACCTCCGATTGGAGAGAATGCAGAGAACATTGTCAGCTACTATCTCAGGGATAAAGATTTGGCAGAGGATGTACTGATTTCAGATATCGTCAAGGCTATGCCCAAGGTAAGCTGTGCTACCCTTGAAACAGTAATGAACCTTGCTGCGCTGAATAGTGTCTATCAAGGTCATGAGCACATCCAGAAGGAAGATATCACAGAAGCTCTTCTTCAGGTGGTATATAAACCCAAAAGACGGATAAGGAAACCGACTCCACAGAGTTGCAGAAGATTGCAGTACATGAAGCTGCCCATGCAGTGGTCGGAGAAGTTCTTCACCCCGGAAGCATTGAATTGTCACGGTTCGCGGAAGCCAAGGTGTGATCGGTGGTATGGCAAATGGCTGTGCTACTTATGCACAAAATGAGGAGGAATTTCTGGATGAAGTGACCAAAACATTGGCAGGCAGAGCGGGTGTGTCTCTGATCTATGGTGTTATGGATATTCAGGCATCAGCCGATATAGAGCAAGCAGATAAGCTCATGGATATTTGGCTGTGTCACTTTGCAGGTGGTGGCTTCGTAGGAATTGAATCAGGGGACAACAGAATGTCGAGCAGAGACTTTCTTATAATGAAGCCATCAAGTCAGCAAAACTGGAAGAACTTTACCGAAGAGCATATAAGATTCTTCGTAATAATAAGTATTTTCTGCTTGCTGTGCAGCATGGTCTTCTGGAACATGAAACGCTTCTGAACAGTGATCTTGCAAAAATTCGGAATCTTGTATCTAAAACCTATTATTCAAAATGATAAAACGGGGCTATTGCACGCCCCAACAAAAGACCAGAGTTATTTAGCCAAAGGCTGAACCGGTCCGTAAAAGTAGACAATAGACAAAGACCTCCCGTGTAGGATAATAGAACTACACGAGGAGACATTATCCAGAAAATATACCAAAATCAAAGAATTAGAACCACAGATAGCAATGCGAGCAGAAGGAAAAACATTTCCCTCGTGCAATTTCATGATTGCAGCGTCCATAGTACAGGCACTTGGAAAATGTGTAAAAGTGTTCTGTATATAGCAGCAATATGAAAGCAGTATTTCTGGCGGGGCATTATGAATCTATAATAGGTAGCTGGAAATAAACAGAAAGAGGGTCTTTTGATGGCAACGATATTTCCAAGAGAAAAAAGGCAGAGGCACTGTTCGGGAGATCCTGAAAAATCCAGAAGCCTGCCACCGCCTGATGGATACCTTCAACGACTCGCTGGACATGGCAGACGTACTGGATGCGCCGACCGTGAGTGCACAGCAGTTTGCCGCAGCGCTGTTCAATGCCTACGAGAACAAGGATCTGTCTGCCTTTCTGATGGCGATCTGCCAGCACAGTATGTTTGACCTGCTACGGAACGCTGCCGATCCCGTTCAAATTCAACGCCGATGGTCAGCCGAACCCGGTGATCCTGACGGATGATGCCGGCGTTCTTTTGCCGAACAACAAATTTGCCGTGAGCAGCAAAGTATACGACCGGTTCATCCGGGTGTTCCAGAAGCAGGAAAAGGTAAAAATGTACCTTGCCAGCGGCTACTGCAAGTATCACGGCTACGACGAAGGCTCGATGGATGTGGTGGAGTACCACTACAACCAGCATTTGGGGCTGCTGCTGATCTACGAACTGCCGGACACCGTGAAGCAGAAGGTAACGGAAGCGGAGGCCTACTCCACCGTCTGGGATATCCAGATGAAGCTGCAGCACGCACTGCCCCGTTCCGTGGTCTACTATGGACAGGATACGCTCAAGGACGGCGGAACCCGCTACGATGAACTTGGCGTTTTCTGCCGCTGGAACACTTTGCCGACCGGCTGGAACGCCATGTGGAAACTGCTACCAAGATCGTTTACGGCGAGTAAACGCCCTGTAAACGAACTCCTTTATAAGTGCATCACAGCAAAACAAAACGCAGCGAACCGTTAAAAGATTCGCTGCGTTTTGCCTATATGAGAGAATGGAAATGCTGCACATCAGGTGCAATAACGGAAAGTCTTGTCAGTGACAATACGGGCGAAAATCAGCCCTAACGGCAGTGCCACGATGATGAGAATGGCATCTGCAAACCATGTGGCGGAGTCCATCAGAGACAGGATGCCCAGATTATAGATGGCACGGTAGAAATACAGTCCCGGTACCATGATAACGATGGACGGCACGGTGACGGAGATGCGGGGATAACCGACGGCGCTCTTCAGGCAGGAGGCCAGCAGTCCGGACAGCAGTGCGCCCAGAAACGCTGCAACAGCGGGCGGAAAGCCCGCAAGGCTCACCAGCTCCAGCCGGAACGTGTTCGTTACCGCACCGATAAGGGCGGCGCAGACTGCCAGGTTCCGGGACTGTTGAACATGACCGAAAAGCCGAATACCCCGCAGAAGCTTGCCAGAAGCCGGAACACGATCTCTTCCGGGTGTCAGGCTCAGGGCAGGAACTGCACCGGCTGCAAATGCAGCAGCAGTGCCATGATCAAGCCGTCATGGTTGCCACCAGAATGATGAGGACGGCGTAGGCCAGACGTTCCAGCCAGGCCAGCTTGGCAAGGTCGATGCCGCTGGTAATGAACGGAAAGCCCGGAATGATAAACAGCATGGAGCAGATATACCCCGCCTCGTGCTGCACCGATACGGCAAACAGCACCTCTGCCAGCTTCAGCAGGATGGCATACACGAGGCTTGCTGAACAGACCGACGCCGTAATGCCCAGAAACAGGGTGAAATGGTGCTTTGTCAGCTTGCACCGTACAAAGTTGCCGATGCCTGCACCGCAGAAGGCACACAGCATTTCCACAATGCCGCCGCCCAGCAGAAGGTGAAGCAGCTGCAGGCCAGTGCAGCTGCAAAGCCCAGTGCGATGGGCGAATACAAGCCGTGGATGCGCTCGATCTCATCGAGGTGGCTGTGCAGTTCTTCGCCGGTCATAAATTTTCCTTCCCGGTCGAAGTCGTTGACGAAATGCTCCAGTCGGTTCAGCCGGGAGGTATTCACGCCCGTATTTGTCAGACAGAGTGACTGGGTATAACACTGGTCACCGTCAAAGCAGGTGAACTCAATGGACAACAGGCCGATGTCCGCTGTTGTTGTGACTCCAGCTCCGCGAAAGGGTGTTCATGGAGCTTCGGACACGCCATGCGCCGGTGCCGCATTCCAGCAGCATCAGCCCGGTGCGTCCAATGACGGAGGCTTTTTCCACAAGCCCCGCCTCGGTAATGGGGATGCCCTTGCTGGCCGACGCATAGTCGTGCCAGTAGACTTCCATGTGATTTTTGATGATCTCACTTTGCCGTTGTCCCATACCGGAAAGCCTCCTTTGTGATATGGGAATGTTGCAGCCGTTTCAAGACTGCGGTGCTATTATAAGGGAAATTGCAGGACGGGTAAAACGTATCTTGGATATGCCGGCAATGTTCGTTTGGTATTTCAAAGAAGAAAATACGTTGCGTTTTTGGCGCTCTGCGGTAGGATAGAAAAAACACGCAGAAATGAAACTGCCGTGACCCTTCAACAACTTCGCTATGTCACGGCTGTTGCCGGCACCGGCACCATCAGCCATGCAGTGCAGCAGTTCTATATTTCTCAGCCCAGCCTGACCAATGCTATCCGGGAGCTGGAACAGGAAGTGAGGCTGGCGCTTTCCAAGACGGAAAGCTCTGTGGTGAGCCAGACGCTGCTGGAATATCTGAGATCCTCCCGGCAGCGAAAGGATACACCGCAGATAAAATAAGAACAAAGAGGGGCTGTTGCACACGCCCCAACAAAAAGACCAGAGTTATTTAGCAAAGGCTTTACAACTCTGGTCTTTTGCTTTAACGTTATGTTTTCAATATTTTGATCGTTTGACACTGGTTTTCCACATCTTTGTGCCGAGAGAGCAAAAAAGGGCTACTGCACTGGCTTCTATCCTTGTGCAACAGCCTCGTGTTTTGCTGCGGAATAGTTGGATTTTATCTTATATAAGAAGCTACAAAATACAGCCCGTGAGTGAGACGCGCGTGTCGAAAGTGAATTTTGCAAGCGCCCTGTAGCACACCCATTCTGAAAATGGGTGTGCCGTGAGGGTGCTCGCGGAAATTCGCTTTTGACACAAGCGGCTCACGAGCGGAAAAATTATTCCTCTTCTTTTATATATAGGAAGGAACGCAGCATTTGAGAGACCGCTGTTCTTTGAACAGGGAGAGTTTAGCCCATAGATCAAGAAGCTCATTTTGCTCATTGGTTAAATAAACAGGCTCTTCCTCTTGAAAGAACTGAGAGGGTAATGCCGAAGCCTGTACAGATTTTCTCGATAGAAGCAACATTGGGTTGGAGATTTCTTCTCCGCCATGTTGAGATGGTGGATTGGGTCAGGCCAGAGTTTTCTGCAAGGGCATACTCAGACCAGCCGCGGGAAAGGCGTTCCTGTTCAATGCGGGGATATCAAATGTGGGCTTCTCTCGTTCCATGGTTCGGCCTCCTTGTACAAATCGTAGTGCTTACTTACGATTTTATTGTGATAAGGCTTGACCGATAATTGTATAAGTCGTATACTTTAAATAGCAAAAATCATATTACTGGCATCTAATTTGGGTGATATGATACAAGAAAGAAATCGATTCGATAAAATTTGTGGTAAAACATTCTGAAAAATGATATGGTAGACACTCCTGTCCATCTTCGTTGCTATAATGGGGCTGAACCGAAGAGGAGGACAAACCAATGACAGCAGACACCTTAAAAACGACCGTGTGACTTTATCAGGATTTTCTTTCTGGTAAGCTCATCAAGCAACAGGCCGCAGAGCAGTACTATGTGAACGTCCGCTCCATCCAGAGAGATATTGACAGCATCAGAGATTTTCTTTCAGAACAGTGCGCTAAGGAAGGCATTGTAAGAAAAATCGAGTACGACAAAAGGAAAATGGCTACCGTTTGGTCACACAGGAGATCGAGCAACTTTCCAAAGGTGAGGTTCTGGCCTTGTGCAAGATTCTGCTGGAAAGCCGAGCTTTTACCAAAGAGCAGGTGGAAAAGCAACTGCAAATTATCCTGAACCTTTGTGTGTCTCAAAAAGAAAAAGCCGATATTGAGTGGTTCATCAGCAATGAGCTGTTCAACTATCACGACCCGGCTCATGCAGCCGTTGACCCGGATAACCTGTGGATGGCGGCGCAGGCAATCCGCAATCAGTCGGTGCTGGAAATCGCGTATCAGAAGCTAAAGGACCGTCAGATCGTAAAACGGTCTGTTGAGCCGGTGGGGTTGATGTTCTCAGAGTATTATTTCTATCTCATGGGTATTATCACAGACCACTCCACCAGAGACTTTCCACAAAAGAACGACCCATATCCTACCATTTACCGGCTCGACAGGATACATTCCATCAAGGAAACAGGTGAAAAGTTTTCTGTTCCCTATAAAGAACGCTTCAAAGAGGGCGAGTATAAGAACCGTACACAGTTCATGTTCGGCGGTGAACCGCAGAAAATCAGCTTCAACTACTATGGCCCATCGGTGGAGGCTGTGCTGGACAAGTTTCCCATGGCAAAAGTTGTGGACAAACAGGAGGCGTATGCTCCATTGAAGCAGAAGTCTTTGGAACGGGCGTGAAAATGTGGCTGCTCAGTCAAGGAGGCAAAGTCAAAGTGACTGCGCCGGAAACGCTGGTGCAGGAGATGAAACAGGAAATTGAAAAGATGGACGATCAATATTAAGGAGGCTGTCTTACGAACAAGGAGAGCGAATAAAACTAAACTGCGAAATGAACCGAAAGGAACACACTTAGAAAGCAGGAGGTAAAAGAAAATGGCTAAAACTATCAAGTTCAATCTGATCTGTGACAACACACCGGTACGCACGATTGAAGATCTTCAGAACAATTTTTCCATTGAGGATGTGCTGAACTATTACCGCAATGGTCTGCTCTGCCGCTGGCTGAAGGTGCGCGGCTACGAAGAAGAGCTGAAAAGGTGGAAGAAATCCGTTCGGAAGATTCCATGGGCATCATCAAGGAGTTGATTCGGATCTTTGAGATTCCCTGCGACCCGGCAGAAGTAGAAAAGAGCATTTACATCCTGAAATATAAGGTGGAAAGCGAGAGCGAGAACGAGCAGTACAAACAGGAAGGTTATAAGGTAGAAGGCATCATTGAAGATTATCAGCAGGGATATCGGAGCCTGCTCAATACCGTTTTCGAAAACCAAAATGATGCTGCGCAGATCAAGGCGGCTATTCAGGAGATCGTAGAGAAATACAAGTGGGTGCTGCAATATGATTACCGCAGGGTTTTAACGGAATTGGCTGACCAGAAGATGCTTCTGGCTGTCATGTGCTTCCTGATGAATGAGCAGGCACGTGAAGTCTGCTTTGCACCCGATCCGGAGAATCTGACCTTCCCGGCAGGTTCTGACAACTATGTGCTCTATGAAAAAATTAAAACAATGCTGGGACAAAAAGAAATTATGGAAACACTGGGTGACAACCTGAAATCCTTTTCTGGTGTTACGGACGGTTATTGGAAGGACCTGACAGCCGAAGGGACAGAAATATATGCTGCTCAATTGGAGTCGGCGACTTTGCTGGGTGTGATCGGCGGAGATCTTGGCAGTGCTCAGATCAATGGCAAATTCCCGTTGTAGACGGCATTGACTATAAGAGCAACTCTTCCATGCGCACCATGCTTTACATGGAGGTGTAAGGATGAAACGCAGTGCAGAAAATATCCTGGCTTCCTACATTGACGCGCTGCACCCAATCATTTACATTAATCACTTTGATTTCAAGGTGATTGATGCGGCAATTGCGCACGTTGGGCAGGGTGCAAAATGTGTGGAGTTCAACAATGCGCTTGGACTTGTGGACTTTAAGACCAAAAGCCCTATGAAGGGCTGCTCTCTGGAAGAATTTTGAAGCTGACCATGGATGATGGGTTCGAGCAGCAGACCTTCCTGATTCTGAAGGATGTCCACCGGGAACTGGATAATCCCAAAGTAATTGCGTACCTGAAACGCATTGCGGAAAACAACCTCTATAACGAGAATTACAGTGCTACGATTTTTATTATCTCTGAAGTGACGGTCATTCCGCGTGAGTTGGAAAATTACATTACGATTTTTGATATCCCGCTGCCGACCATTGATGAGATTCGGGGCATTATTCGTGCGTTCATCACAGATATGGAAATTGAGGTGGATGCTGACACCATTGACGAAATTGCCCTTTCGTTCAGGGGCTGAACGAGTTCCAGATCCGGCAGATTCTGACGTTGGCGTATCAGGACGGTGGCTGTATCACACGAGGAGATAAGGCTCTGATCCTGAAGGAAAAGGAGCAGTTCATCAAGAAATCTGGCATGTTGGAGATCGTTAATTTCAGTGAAAGTATTGAGGACATCGGCGGTCTGGAAAATCTGAAAGACTGGCTGTACCGCAAGGCGTTTATCTTCCGGGAGCTGGACAAGGCCATCAAGTTCGGTGTGGATGTGCCCAAAGGCATTATGATCATCGGTATGCCGGGCTGTGGTAAGAGCCTGACTGCCAAGGCGACGGCAAGTCTGTTTGAGATTCCGCTGGTGCGCCTGGACGTGGGACGGCTGCTGGAAAGTATGTGGGTGAATCCGAAGAAAATATGCGGAACGCGCTCAAGCTTTCGGAGGCCATCAGCCCGTGTGTGCTCTGGATCGATGAAATTGAAAAAGCCTTTGCCGGTGTCGGCGGCGAGGGCGGCGGCAACGATGTGACTACACGGTTGTTTGGTCAGTTCCTGACTTGGATGCAGGAAAAAGAGAACACGGTCTTTATTGTGGCGACCGCAAATGATATCTCCCGTCTGCCGCCGGAATTTCTGCGTAAAGGCCGCTTTGATGAGCTGTTTTTTGTGGATTTGCCCAATGGAACCGAGCGCCGGAAGATTTTGGAAATTCACTTGAAAAAGCGCAAAAAGTGGAATGAGAACATTGATTCCATTGCACTTATCAAAGAAACAGAAGGTTACAATGGCGCAGATCTGGAAGCTGTGGTCAAGGATACCATTGAACGTGCCTTCATCGAGGGTAGAACGACCATTACCACAGCCGATCTGATCCGCTCCATCAAGGACACCAAGTCCATTTCCTGCACACTGAAAGATAAGATCGCCAGCATCCAGAAAACTGTGGAGAAGATCGACATCAAACCTGCCAGTCTGGAGGACAAGAAGGAAAAGAACCGGACCCCTCACAGGCGTATGTGAAGGCTGCAAAAGCAAAAGCGGAACCGAATCCCTTGCGGGCGTGTGCGGAGGCCGCAGCGGAGGCCGCAAAGGTAATAGCGGAACCGGGAGTAAAACGGCTGCGAGCGTCACAAGCGCAAAGCGCGGGTTATATGCTGATATGTTTGGAGTACTGATGAAAGAGCAGAAAGGGAAGCAGCAATGAAAACGGTTGTGCAGCCCTGATGAAGAAGTGGATGTGACTGTTCTGGAAGTGGATATGCCGGAGCCGGAACTGCTGGAACAGAAAACCGGTTCACCGGAGGTCACGCCGGAGGACTGGGAAAAGGTCAAGCCGATCTACACGGATTTTATGCAGAGCTATACCAGCCACCCGGAACAGCCGGTGGAGCAATGGCTGGGTGGAAAGCTGCAGGAATATCTGCCGGAGGAACCTTCGGAAGAGATCCATAAGATGACGGACGAGATCGTTACCACTCTGCACCGGAACGAAGCGATGCACCAGTCCCTGCAAGAAGCTGTTGCCAATGGCCGCAGCAGGGAGAGCTGGTTTGCCGCGCAGACCCAGAAATCAATTTCGGCAATGTCGGCGCAGGAAGCCTCGGTCTATTTGGCTGGGTTGGATAAGGCGCTGGATACAGCTAACGAGCAGCTTTACCACACTATTAACACTAAGGCTGGTGTGCCCAGCCAGAACCCGAATCTGGACGGGTATATTGCGGAACAGTACCATGCACAGACTTTTAACCTGAATGCCGAAGCAACAGGAAGCGAATATCGTGCTAAGGTGCTGGAACCGGATGGTGCTTACGGAAAAAATTCGGTGGATGTCGTCATTGTAGATGGCGAAGGCAAAATCGTCAAGCGGTATCAGTGCAAGTACGGGCAGGATTCCCACGCAACGGGGAGATGTTTGAAAAGGGACTACCGTGGCCAAGGAAAACTGATCCCGGACGGACAGGAAATCGAAAAGAAATCGTCCAATGTCATTGAAGCGCCGGATGGAACCACCAGCAAGCCTCTGAGTAAGGAAAAAGCCAAGCAGATGCAGGAAGAGGCCCAGAGCGGCAATTGGAGTGAACTGAACTGGAACGAGTATCAGGTCAAGGATCTTGCCATGGGCATCGGCAAACAGGCGGGTACAGCAGCACTGCAAGGGGCTGTGATCGGTGCAGGTATGACTGTGGCACAGAAGGTCTGGAACGGAGAAGAAATCGACGGGCAGGAAGTAGTGGAGGCTGCTCTGACCGGCGGTGCCGACTTTGGCGTAAAGGCAGCAACGGCAGGTGCGCTGAAAGTGGCTTCAGAAAAGATCCTCTCCGTGATCCCGAAGGGTACGCCCGCAGGCACTTTTGCAAATATCGCATACGTTGCGGTGGAAAATGTAAAGGTGCTGGGCAAGGTTGCCACTGGGGAACTTACCCTCCGGGAGGGTTTTGAAAAAATGCAGGAAACCACGGTGTCAACCGTGGCGGGCTTGGCCTCCATGAGCAAAGGTGCAGCGATAGGCGGCGCTGTCGGTCTGGCATTTGGTCCAGTCGGTGCAGCAGTTGGCGGTTTGTCGGAGGATCCGTTGCCTATATGGCTGGCTCCAAAGTGGGCGAGCTTGCTGTAAAAGGTGCACGGAAGGTTTTGAGGTAGGAAAACCGTTGTGAAAAAGTTGCACAGAAGGCTGCCGATATAGGGTCCCGAGTGCTGGAGCATGTTGGCAATTTAGTCAGTAATTTCGCTGGATTTTTGGGATTTTAAAAAGTTCGTTTTTGGGGTGTAAATAAAAATAAACAGTGCGGGGTGACATGATGCCACTCCGCACTGTTTTGCTTAGGTAAAGGATTTGAGCACTTCTTTCAGTGCTTCACGCTGTTCCGGGAAAGCTGGGCCAGAAGTTCCAAAACTCCTGCTGCTCCTCCGGGGTAAGCCTGTTCTCCGGCTCAGAATGATTTTGGCGGTTCATAAAGATACTTGCTCCTTTCGGCAAATCCTGCTCTGCTATCAGTTCGGCACGAATCTGACGCTTATATTTATAATAGGTATTCCGGGCAAGACCGGTGAGCTTCATGCACTCGGCATCGTCAAGTGTGCCGCCAAAGGTCTTGCATTGAGTGCGGATAATCTGCTTGGCTTCTCTGGCTTTTTTCGTTTCAAAGCCAGCACCTTTTTACGGCCAACCTGCTTGCCGTTCAGCCGGGCCGTCAAAAGTCCCTCACGGGTGCGCTGGTGCAGATCGGCAACTTCTTTTTCGGACTGCTCAAAGGCCAGTTTGATCTGCTCCTTCGCCAATGCCATCAGATACTCGTTGATACCCTTTAAGATAAAATCCACATTAGTTCCCGTCATGGCAACGCTGCCGGACAGGCCTTTTTGTAAGTTTCGGTATCAATATGATGCTCTTTCAGGAACACCAGCCGGATGCCCTTGTGGTAAAGGTCATCGTACAGAGTAAAACCCTCTTCTGCATTTCTGGACATTCGGGACACCGAATCGAACACCACCATATCCCCAGATTTTAGAATCCGATAGAGCTTCAGCCACTCCGGGCGAAAATGGATGTGCCAGTATAGGCTTCCTGCACGATATGGGCAGTCGGGTATTCGGCCTTTATGTTGCCGATCTGACGGTCAATGCTCTGCTTTGCCGTAGAGATGCGGCAATAGCCATAGATGTTCATGCGTCACCTTTCTGGCTCAAAGATAACGAGCGACATTTTAAGACTGTATTTTGCAGCTCGAAATAGCCTGAAAACGGCTGATTTTGATACAAAACAGAATATACGGTATTTTAATACAGTTTTAGTGGGCATAGGCAGTCATAAAATCAGAAATGGTAGTGCACGGTTTGTGATTGGCGGTGTCCTCGCCATCCAAAGGAGCGTAGTTCCAGTCGGTGTCCTCGTCGATATATCGCCGCCCATCATCCGGCAGTTCCAGCGGTTCCGCAAGAATAATGGTGCCCCAGTGGTTGACCATCACAAAGGGCGCGATCTCACAAGGGATGCCCCGGCACTCATCGTCGTGCCGGACATCGTAGGCGTACAGACCATCCGGGATGGTATCCCTCTTGATGCGGATGCTGGTGAACAGCGCAGGCTTTCTGCAAACCGTAATCTCCTCGTAGTGTTCGGTCATTGCATTAAAGGTCATAAGGCGTTCCTCGTATAATAAAATAGTAGTATTTATAGACCGCTCTCCAGCGGAATGCTACAATAGTTTCAGGGTGCTGTGGATTGGTGAGGCGTTACTACCGCAAAGACGGTTTTGGGAGGCTCCAACCACAGCTTCTTTGTTGAAATGTTAATCAGTTAGATACCGCCAGACGGTTTATTTAGAACGAGGTTACAAGAGCAAAGAAGTCTGTGGTCCTGAACAGCATCGAAATAAATACGCCGGAGGTATCAAAATGGTTTGTGTTGGAATTGACGTTGCCAAGGATAAGCACGACTGCTGTATTCTCGACTCGGACGGAACGATTCGTGCCGACTGCATTACCATCCCCAACAACATAGATGGATTCAAGCAGCTGCTTCAGACGATTCGAGACTGTACCAAAAAGTCAGACAAAATAAAAGTAGGACTTGAGGCTACCGGACATTACAGCTACAACATTCTTGTATTTCTGCTTGACAATGACCTGGCCGTCTATGTCATGAATCCTTTGCACACCAACCTGTACCGAAAAGTCTCAGCCTTCGCAAAACCAAAACCGATCGTGTGGATGCAAGAACGATTGCAACTATGCTATTGTCCGATGTAGACCTCAAGTCCTACACGGATACAGCATACCATAACGAAGAGTTAAAGTCACTAACAAGATACCGGTTTGATAAGGTTCGTGAAAGAGCCAAGCTGAAGCAGTCAGTGTCCAGACTGGTCACGATTCTGTTTCCAGAACTGGAGAAGCTCGTTCCCTCTCTCCATATTGCTTCGGTTTATGCGCTCCTCAGTGAATATCCCGGTGCAAAACAGATTTCAGAAATTCATCTCACCAAGCTGACAAACCTTCTTGCGACAGCATCCAAGGGTCGTTATGGCAAAGATAAGGCTATCCAGATTCGAGATGCTGCCAGAACTTCCATTGGTTCCGTTATGCCTGCTAAATTTCTGGAACTGAAGCATACCATTAAACTCATTCGGGAACTCACCTCCGAGATTGATGAAATTGAAGTTTCTATTCAGAAAATCATGGATGAACTGAATCCACCGATTCTTTCTATTCCCGGTGTCGGTATCCAGTCAGCAGCCATGATTCTTGCTGAAATCGGTGATTTTTCCAACTTTGAATCTCCTGACAAAATCCTTGCTTACGCTGGCTGCTCTCCATCTACATACCAGTCCGGAAAACTTACAAACTGTTACGCTCACATGGAGAAGCGTGGTTCTCGTTATTTGCGATATGCCCTCTACAACGCAACCAAGTACGTCTGCCACTGGAATCCGTCTTTGCTGAATATCTTGCCAAGAAACGTGCAGAAGGAAAGCACTACAATGTTGCCTTATCCCATGCCACGAAGAAACTTGTGCGGCTAATCTATGCCTTGCAGAAATCTGGCAAAGCATATCTTGTAGCTGCCTGATTCTCTCCAGAGCCTGAGCCAAATCCAAGAACAACTTAGCTGGCGCAGCGAACCCTTGACAAACCGAAGCATTCAAATGCTATTCTGTTTCTGCGAGGGTTGGCCGGGCTTGCTTTGCTATTCTCTCCGTCGCCCTCGCTGCATTGATTATGGCATTTGAATGCTGTTTGTCAGGGGCAGCGGTCGGCAGACGGATTTTTCATTTTGGGGCTTGACTTTAATAGTTAGTCTCCTTAAATTTCAATGATAAAAGCTCTAAACTTCTCTTTGTAGAAATCCATTGCACTCTGCGGCAGGAAGTCAGATTCCCTTCGTTGTCACATCCGGCCAGAAATCCCGGCCCGGCAAGAACATCGGCTCCATCCCACAGCGGACGATTGAGCGGCAGGCCAAGCAGCTTGCCTTCATCATTGCAGACCAGTGTGACCGCTGAACCGGTGTCACTCAATGTGATGCATTCGATCAGCCCGCCTACAAATTTCTGCATGGCTTCAAGCGTGTTGTCCAGCTCGATTTCCTTTGGCAGCTCCATTGGCAGGAGCGCAAGGACTTTGATTTTTCTTCTTTCATTGTATGCCTCCAAATAAAACAGGACAATCCACGCGGACTGTCCTGCAAAGTAAAGGGAGAGCATCCGAAGACACTCTCCCAGTTGTACATATAATTTTTGCTCAGCTGATGCCAAACTCTTTCATCAGCCGAGCACGGTACTCCTTATCTTCAGAAGCCCGCTTTGCATCTTCAATACGGTTCTGATCGAACAGCTTCTTCATCAGCAAAGCCAGCGTATCTTCCCCTTCGGCTTTTCCCTTTGCAATGCCACGGTTTTCCACTTTATCAAGCACATCGCACATATTGTGTGGGCCTCCAGTATAGTGTTTATTTTTGCGTACCATACAACGCTTTTTGAAGAATGCGATGCCATAGCAGAGGATGTCATCATAGTCATCCCGGAAGTCCGCTGCATACATCCGGTCATTGATCTGCTGAATGGCAGTATCACAGGCATCCGGCAGAGCATCCAGAGTTTTGGCATACTTGGCTTCAAAAATTGCCACACGGCCATTGCGGATATCCTTTACAATGACATCGCTGCGACCCTCGCCATGCTCTTTGTTGATTCCACCACATAGCCAGCACCAGTAAAGATGCCCGCAAGGAAAGCGTGGTAAAAATCCTCCCGATAGTCATGGTAACTGATGGTCATACGCAGCAGCTTGGTCATTTCTTTTGTCAGAGCTTCGCTGTTTCCGCTCCAGACTGCATCAAACAAAGGGCTGCGGTTCCACGCCTTAGCGCTATCGTCAAACCACTTGCTTACAGTGGTTTCAAAAATTTCCCGAATCTCTGCATTGGGAATCATCAGGGCAGAGCAGCCATCCGGCAGCGAATCCGGCAAATCTTTATCCCGCACCTTGGTCAGATAGCCCGTCAGATACAACACACTCCAAAGATTTTCCTCAGAGGAGTGCAGATAATCGTAGGTCAGGTTTTCTTCAATATGCTGAACAATAGAGCCGCCAGCCATCAGAGTTTCAAGCTTTGTGGTGATATTGTCGCCTGCATAGTCGATAAACGAACGGATGATCGCGTTATCACTGGTGTTTTCCAATAGCTTTTCGGCTTCTGTGCTACACCATACTGGAAATCCCGCAGATAACTGATCACATCCCACGGACAATAAATGTCTGCATCGCCAAAATGATAACCGTCGTACCATGCCTTGATTTCAGCAGACTGCGATTCAAGACCGGCATCGTTCAGCATTTGATTTACATCTGCCTGTGTGAAACCAAAGGATTCGCTCAACCGGGGAGAAAGAATCGTATCCGACACGAAATTGTTGGTTCCGGTAAAGATGCTTTCTTTGGTGATTTTTAGGCAACCGGTAATAACAGCAAAGTCAAGCGAAGTATTGTCTTTGAGCGTGGTGCTCATCATAGCCCGCATCACGTCCAGCATCTGCGAATAATATCCGTTGCTGCTGGCTTTTGCAATGGGAACATCATACTCATCCAGAATGACGACCGCCGATTTTTGAAATGGATTTCCAGCATGCGGGTCAACAGCAAAGCAGCTTTTGTTTCATCCATGGATGCAGTGCGTCCCAGAATCCGCTTAAAAATGCCTTTGTCATCGTCAGAAATAGCATCGTCATCCAAAAGAAACTGATAATCCTGGAATGCAAATGCCAGTTTCATGCGCAGCATTCCATAGGCGCTTTCAAAGGTCAGACCGTCCGTATCCTTGAAAGAGAAAATACCACAGGACACTGGTTCATCCATTTTTGCAAAGCTCTGTATTTTGGAGATCGCCAATCCTCAAACAGTTGCTTGCTGTCTTTGCGGATGTCCAGAAAATTTGCGAGAGTGCTCATACCAAGTGATTTTCCGAAACGGCGAGGACGAGTGATCAATGTTACTTCAGCGATACCACCGCTAAGAAGTTCAGAAATCAGATTGGTCTTGTCGATATAATAATACCCGCCTTCTCGAATCTTTTCAAAATTCGAGATTCCAACAGGAAACTGCAAATCTTTCATGCAATGCTCCTTTCCACTCACAGAGGAGAGCTTTCAGAACTCACTACTGTAAGTGTACCATGAAATATAGAATCATACAAGAATCAAGTGACATCGAAATAGAGCAGTTTTATTATGCTACGTTCAATCTGGTGGCTTTATAGCAGTCAGCGCACATTCCCTCATGGGTGGCCGCAAATTCTGCCGCCTGCATGATGGAGCCATCTTTTAGCTTGACCCTCTTGATGGGCTGATTGCACCGGGCGCAGATGCAGGGCACAGGCGGCTGTTCCTGCTTCGGGGCAGCGGATCTCGGTTTCGGCTGCTTTTGCGGCTCCGCATCCGACTGTGGTGCAGCATCTTCCGGCAAATCTTCCCCGGCATAGACATACAGCCCTAGGCCAAACATGGCAAGATTTTTTACCAAGCACCGCATGATAGCTTTATTCACATCGAACATGGATGCTGCTTCTACGGTACGTTCTTCCATGCCAACCTTTTCACGGCGGCGCGTCTGCGGGTTGTACTCCCATTTCGGGAGTAGTGTAGGTATAAGGCGTGGCTTTCATCGCTTTATTCGCGCCATCCAGTACAGGCAGCCACATTTCGTGCGAAACGCCCTCTATCGTGACCGAGGTGTACACCATGAAGCCGGTTATGGGGTCATAAACATAGGGCAGACCGTTGAATTTTTTGACCTCATAGCTGGCAGCGGGGTACAGCTTTTTACCTCAGCCCAAGCATACGCCCAGCTTACATACTTCAGCTCGGTATTGCCGGATTTTTGACTCCACATGGTCTTTGAAGTCGATGCCAAATAGTTTTACGAACGGATTTTCCATGAGAATGCCTCAATTCTGATAAAGAAAAGGGCACAACAGCGTCAACTGTTGTGCCCCATGATGTGAAAAATTACGGATTGAGCAGAAAATCAATGATGCTTCGATGAATGATTCCGTTTCGGCTTAAATTCATCAAATCACCACTGATAACATACTTAGGATAGTTGTCGTGCAGCCGCTCAAGATTACCGAACTCCCGTTCTTCATCGGCGGGAGTGATCAGGTAAGCAACCTGAATATAGAGCTTTTCATCTCCACGGTAGCAGATAAAATCAATTTCGGTGTCGTCCAGCTTGCCGACCTGAACTTCATAGCCACGGCTCCGCATTTCCAGATATACGATGTTCTCATACAGCTTGTTGCTGTCAAGTTTTTCGCTTTTCTTGATAACGTTCCGCAGGCCAAGATCGACTGCATAGTATTTTTCTGTGCTGGACAGGAGCGCTTTTCCTTTGATATCATAGCGGCTTGCATTCAGAAGGATAAAGGCTTCCTTGAAATAATCAACGTAGTTCAGTACGGTAGCAGTGGTTGTCTTGATTCCTTCCGAAACCATGCGTCCACTGATATTACGGGCAGAAAACGGATTGCCGATATTGTCCAGCAGGAATGCAAGGACATTGCGTAATGCGGTCTGTTCGCGAATATTGTGGCGCAGCATGATGTCACGGACAATGATAGCCTCGTAAAGATCGTCCAGATAGGTGGTGATTGAATGATCGTCAGGAGGAAGAAACGCTGCGGAAAACCGCCGTACTTCAAATAGTCTGCGAAGAGCTTTTCATCCGAAGTATAGGTTCCGTTTTCAATGCATTGCTGTTTTGCTTCGGCCAGCGAAAGGGGAAAACCTGAATCTGGATGTATCGTCCGGAAAGATAGGTTGCCAGTTCGCCGGAAAGCAGCTTGGAATTGGAGCCGGTCAGGTAAATATCACAATCGAAATCGACACGAAGAGAATTGATTGCAATCTGCCAGCGCTCCACCTCCTGAATCTCATCCAGAAGAATATAGATTTTGCCGGTACAGCCTTCCGCTTTTTCTGCGATGTAGTCGTAAAGCGTTTCTGCAGTACGGGTGTTGCGGAAGCGCATGGACTCAAAATTGGCCTGAATAATGTTCTGCGCGGGAATGTTGCGCTGGAGGAGCACGTCCTTGATCTGACCGAGAAGGACTGTTTTTCCACAGCGCCGGATTCCAACCAGAACTTTGATCAGATCCTGATCGATAAAAGGAATGATCTTATCCAAATAACTTTTGCGCAGAACCATCGTGCATCACCTCATATTCTTATCTTAGCATACAATTATTATTGTGTAAACAGTATTGTGCTTTTCTATTAAACAAAATAGCTGAAGCGCAAATTTTGTGTGCCTATAGGCGTACAAAAATTATGCTGCATGGATAATGGTAAACCTGCGGCTGCTTACATTCTTGCTGTACCGATTGAAAATATCAGGCTGTTCCTTCTTCAACCGCTGAGAATCCACACGTTTGCTTTCGGAGGATACCCACGACACCTTATAGCCCGGTGCTGTGCCGTAGGCTGCATCCTGCATTTTCAACTTGACCTGCTGCTCAATGGCAGTCTTTTTCCTGCTCCAGCTGTTCGATCTGGTCAGAAGCTCCTGCCGCTTATCCAACAGGTCGCGGATGGGATTCAGATCGGCAGTTTTGTTTCTATCATCTGCAGAGTACAGCTGATTGATCTGCTGCGTATCACCCTCGCTTCCGGTAGGTGCAGGCGGAATCTCAGGCATCACATTGTACTTCCAGAAGTGCTCTTCTTCGGCAATGAGGTTGTTCAGAACTTCTTTGTCGGTTGTGATCTTGTGAATTACCAGCTCTTTTCCGAAAATCAGTGCAGCAATGTACCAGCAGTCGAAGCCACTGACGGCCAGATAATGATTGACCTGCGCCATGTAGTGTGCAGGAATTTTGCCATCAGCCCACTTATCTGCGGAAAAGGGCGAAACGGTCTTGCATTCCAGTCCTGCTTTCTGTCCAACGATCAGGCGGTCAAAGTCTGCCAGAAGCAACGGATGTTCCTCGCTCTGGTAGATGGCATTCGCTCGGCGCACTTTCAGACCGGTAGCCTCAGTGAAGCGCTGTGCTACATACTCTTCCAGATCGCGGCCCTGCCGCATAGCTTCATTGTCGATATTTTCAACGGTATCGCTGATTTTATCGTGATAAACCTGAAATGCAGAACGGTAGGGATTCAGGCCAAGGATAGCCCCGGCATCCGTGCCGGTAATACCGCATTTGCGGTAACGGAGCCAATCTTCTTTGGACAGGTTCAAAGTTGAAATCAATCTTTTCATGCACTTTGCATCCTTTCTCTCATAATTGATTCGCTAATGATGAAGTCGTATTCCACCAAGTCTTTCATGATCGTGGAAAGTCGCTGGCCAATGAATGGCAAGAGCCAACCCACAGGTCGTAAAGAAAATCCAGAATATTATTTTGCACCCTGAGATGGTTCCAGTAGCGCTCCTCCAGTCTGCCCTCGGATTCCAAAACAATAATGGCGGTGCTGATGGTACTTTTCATCGTGATCTCATAAGCCGTGGTAACGCTGATTTCAGAAGCACTCTTCTCAACGTTGTCAAAAATTCCGTAAATTCCCGGAAGATGCGGTTGTTTACATCGTTCATGACTTGCTCCTTTATGCTGCATCCAGCACCATTTTGTAGGCTTTGTCGATCATCGGGTTGCCCTCTGCGGTTCGCAGGAACAGTTTTCGTTGTAGTTGCGAGTTTTACGGATGGGGTCTGCGTGGGTGGCAAAATCCGAAACAGCATTCACAAACCGCCAGCCGTTTTGCCGACCCATTCCAGATCAGGCGCATTGTAGTAGCGGGCCTTCAGATCTTCCTGCAAACGCAGGTTGTTCTTCCGCTGACAATCGGACAGGTCCTCAGAAATCGGGAAAAACTCATTGATGAACTCCTGCACCTTGTGATCGGATAAATCGATGCGAGCCAGCTCTTCGCCACGGTTGCCGAGTTCAACCATATAGTTGTTGGCAAGCTGCAAGGTTTCGCGGGCATCCTGCACCCGGAGCAGAACATTTTCGGTGTGGCGGGCAGTCCAGATACGCTTTGCAGTACCCAAGGCCAGGTTCAGGGTGTTCTGGCAGACCACACGGATCGGAGTCATGGCCACTTTCACACCAGAACTTCCGTCATGACTGTTGAAGATCACAAGATATGGTACTACCTGATCTCCAGCGATAAGATATTTCCTCGGAAGCCTTGCCAGCATCCAGACCTTTTTGCCGCCCTGTAAAGAGCCTGCGGTTTCATAGGTGACACCCTCACCAAGCAAGTCATCGGTGAATTGGAATGCTTCTTCGTTCTGCACAATGCGGTAGCGGTCGGACACGACACCAAGCACGGCATCATCGGTGCTGCGGACATTAGCACGATAACCGGGAATCATAGCACCAGTGCCGGAATAGATATTACGGCTCTCTACCTGCCAGTCCAGACCGGCTAGTTCAAGGCTTCACGGCTTGCAGGGGCATCCATAATGATACGGCCAAGGCCGTGCCAAGGCCGTGCCAAGGTGTCTCACGGACAGAGAACATCGTTTCAACATTTGCGGGCATAGTAAAATCTCCTTTTCAGTGTACTGTGATCAATTGTTGTTTTCCATTTCTTCAGCGATGCGGACGAGGACTTCCACCAGGACGGTGCCAACCTCTTTGACGATTTCGGACCAAAGTTCATAATGCTTTCTCCTTTCTGCGCAGCTGCGCTTCAAAATACGATGGTAATAATGATAGTGATGGTGCGGAATAACAAAATGCTCACCTCCAGACATGAAAACCCCTGAGTCTTTCGACTCAGAGGCTTTGAATCATGATTATTATATCTGGGTGAAAAATGGAAATTTGAGAAAGCTAAAGAGAGGGATTTATCATAAAAATTATAATGCAGGACGAATTTGCGCTAAAAAGTTGGTCCGCCGGAAGCCACGGAACAGAATCAAGCTCCTTTTAGTCAGCCAGCGTGCAGCCTCGGCTTCTTTCAGCACCAGCTCGCCGGAAACCACTTCGCACCAGAAACAGTCCATAGAAAGATGGAAGGTGGAATAATCGTATTCAATGGTGTCGATGAGGTCGCCTACCGCGATCTCGGTATCCAGCTCTTCCCGGATCTCTCGTTTCAGTGCCTGCTGTGCGGTTTCTCCCGCTCGATTTTACCACCCGGAAATTCCACTGGCCTTTGTAGTCGCCATAGCCGCGGGCGGTGGCATAAATTTTATGTTTCGTCTGAATATCGTCGCAGATCACAGCTGCAACAACGCGAACAACCTTCATGATATTCTCCTTTTAACCGACCACCAGCTTGTTGGTCTTTTGAGGAACTTTGCAGGGATCGGGCGGTCCAGCCGCCATGTGATGTTCATGGGGCGGGAGCCCTCGTGCTTCACATAGTTCACCGTGCCCAGATAGGTATACGCTCCTGCACCGCCAAAACGGGCATCTGCCTTGAACTCGCGCACGAACAGCAGCACCCGGCTTCCCTTTGCACGGTGATGGATGTAGCGCTGCCCGGTGGCAGAGTTTTCGGCGGTGGTGCTCTGGCTCTGCCAGTGGAACAGGCTCTCGTTGATGGAATAATCCTTGTACATGGTGGTGGGGAGTAATCCTTGTCCGCTTTGTTCAGGGTCACAAAGAACACGTCCAGCTGCTTTTCCGGCAGCCATTTCACGCCCTCGCGGACGGTAGCAGGCTTCAAAGTCCAGCGCCACCAGCAGTTGGTCGCGGGTATAGGTGCAGTGCAGGTCCAGCGGACAATCAAAGCCCACATCCACCGGCTCGTCAATAAAATCGATGCGGTCATATTGATACTGCAAAAGTGCCTGCAGCTCCCCAGCAAAACGGGACTGTCCGAGAGAGCATACAGGTTATCGAGAACTTCTTCATCCTCCCAGCTTTCTGCAGTTTTGCCCCAGAGAGTCACATAGAACATCTGCAGCATCCGCTTCTCTACTGGTGATAGAGTCGCAAAGTCGGTGTTATCAATTTTGGCAGAAGCCCCAGCAAAAACGAATCCACCTGCGGGAATCCACGACTGCAAAGCGTGCAGGGCTTTGGTCATAGTTTCTTCAAAGGTTCTGTAAAATCGGATGCCGCCCTGCGCGGACGCACAGCCTGCTGAAGCAGACCTTTTGCTGTAAATTGCACGCGGGTCAAGATGGTAGTAGTCGAGGAAGTTCCCCAGTGTCAGGGGCAGGCCGGTATCCTCGGTAAAGGCAGCCGCCCGCGCCACAAGCCCGGAGGTGCGGTCATAGGAGGCGCTGATATTGTCCAGCACATATTTTGCGGCATATTTCTCCAACTGAATATAGCAGCCTTTAGGTGCAGAGACAAAGCCCTCTTTGAGCTCCGGCTGACGCTGCGGGTGGTGTTGGAAAGCAGTGCTGCGAATTTCTCCTCAAAATTGTACTTTTGTTGGCCTGTCCGATGAAATCCAGAACGGTCAGGCAATCCTTGTTTTCTGCCAGACGTAAGCCGCGCCCCAACTGCTGCAAAACACGGTCAGCGACTCGGTAGGACGCAGGAACAGCACCGTGTTCACCTCGGGGATATCCACGCCCTCGTTGTAAATGTCCACCACAAAGAGAAAACGGAGCTCCCCGGAAACCAGCCGCTGCTTGGCGGCGTTGCGCTCCTCGTCAGGAGAGTCGCCGGTCAGTGCCATAGATGGAATGCCGTGGGTATTAAAGTAGCGCGCCATGAATTGGGCATGAGCGATGGAAACGCAGAAGCCCAGACCCTTTACCTCGTCGATATCGGTGACATATTTCAGGATGGAGTTCACCACAAGGTCAGCGCGGCGCTCCGCCACCATGGACACCGAGCCGGTGGTGGGTTCCAGCGCACCGGACAAAATGCGCAGAAGCGTTGATTTGCCCGCGCCGTTGGCGCCGATGATGCCATGGCAGTTGCCGGGCGCGAATTTAAGGTCCACGTGTTTATACAGGGTGCTGCCCTGAAACTGAAGACTGACGTCGGTCACTGTTAACATAAAGTTCCTCCAAAGGCGCCGTAATGGGCGCATAATTATTGTTATTATACCATGAAAGGGGCTTTTCGTAAAGCGAACGAATTTTTGTTTTCAATGTGCTGAAAAAGAATTTGATCTTTGTGCAATATGGACATTGCACAATTCGACAGTAATATGGTACAATACTAGTAGCGATTGCACACGTTAACATTTTGCTTTTGCAAAGATATCTCTTAGCGTGTGCTCTTTTTAGGATCGTTTGCACACGCGTGCAAAGGAGTGTGAACATGGGAAGTGTAACCATCAAAGACATTGCGCAGCTGGCGCATGTATCACATACAACGGTATCCCGCGCTCTCAATGGAAGCCCTTTGGTCAACGAAGAGACCCGTCAAAGATTCGTTTACTGGCAGAGAGCATGAACTATGTGCCGAACCTGTCTGCCAAAGGACTGGTGCGTGTTCGTTCCTATAACATTGGCGTTTTCTTTACCAGCTTAGTACATGCAACCTCGTCTGATTTTATTTACACAGTGATTCAAAGTGTGAGCGACTGCATTTCCGGAAGCTATAACGTGCTGTTCAACGGCATCGACAAACTGGCCGATGACTATCGCATTACAACAGCCAATTACGATGGTGTTCTTCTGGTAAGTCAGCGTCCGGAAGACGATGTTTGGATCCAGCGCATCCAGGCAGCAGGCGTTCCGCTGGTAGTTATCAACCGCAAGCTGGATGACAAGGGCATCAAAAATATCTACTGTGATGAAAAAGCCGGTGTCCAACAGGCGGTCGCATACTTGATTTAGAATGTCCACCCGGACATCGCCTACCTGAAAGGGAACGAGGAATCTTCATCCACACATCGGCGTTATGCAGGATTCGTGGATGAAATGGAAAAGCACCATGTCGATATCCGCCCGGAATGGATTTTATCCGGCGATTACAGCGCCGAAAGCGGCTATCGAGGTATGCAGGCTCTTTTGAAACGCGCTCAAAACCTACCGCAGTAATTTCCGCATCGGATGCGGTAGCGTTTGGCGCCCCGAGAGCAGCGCACGAACCCGGCATCGATATTCCCGGCGATCTCTCCCTCGTTGGATTCGACGATGGCATGATGGCGGCTTACTCCTATCCGCCCCTCACCAGCATCCGCCGACCAATCGGAGAAATGGCGGCAGAAGGTGCCCGGCAGCTTCTCCGCCTGATTGAAGAGAAAGCTGGCCGGAAAATACGGTATGCTATCCTGTACGCCTTTCCATAAAAATCGATCCGTCGACTGAACGCAACCGAACGGAAATAACAATTGTGCTCGCATCAAAAAGCACACCTTCGCAGAACGAAAGAATGCGCTTTTCAAAGGGAGAACTTGGCCATCCTCCTTTCTAATTATAGCACAAATCATGCGTGTTCGACAAGTGGCTGCAACAGGGGATGCGTTTTTGGTTATATTCTGCATTATTTAAAGGAGGAAAATTATGAAACGCTTTCTCACACTCGCTTTGACCTTTGCAATGTGCCTGACTCTTGTTTCCTGCAGTGGAACAACAACGTCCGAGAGTCCGGCTTCCACCGGAACGGCCAGTGCCGCTGAAGCGGATGACACGGTATACGAACTGAAGCTGGCACACATCTATGCAGCGGATCATCCGTTTAATGTCGGCCTGAATCAAATTGCACAGGAAATCAGCGATCAAACCGACGGCCACGTCAACATCACGGTATATCCAGCCGCACAGCTGGGCGCCGAAACCGACGAAATCAACAACATTCTGTCCGGCTCCATCGATATCGCAGTTCTTGGCATCGGTGAGGTAGGCAAATATGTGACAGATTTTAATGTGTATGGAAGCCCCTATGTCTTCAGCAGCTGCGATCAGGCAATGCGCGCAGTCAACAGCGACGTCATGGCACCTTACTATGAACAGATAAAGGAAAAGGGTTCTCCATTCTGACTTCTTTGTATTACGGAGTTCGTGATTTGACCTGCAACTTCCCGGTGGACTCGCCTGACGACACAGCCGGTATGAAAATTCGTGTGCCGGATCACACCATTCCTTCCTATATCGCAAAATACGTCTTCAAAGCGAATGCCACGCCTATGAGCCTGAGCGAAGTGTATCTGGCGCTGCAGCAAGGTGTTGTAGACGGACAGGAAAATCCGATTCCCACAATTTACGCACAGAAATTCCACGAAGTATGCAACTACAGCAATCTCACCCAGCATCGAATCACCATTTGCCCGGTCATCATTGGCAATAACGTGTTAGAAGAAATGCCGGATGAATATGCACAAATTGTGCGTGATTGCTTTGTCTCGGAACAGATACCGTCAATCAACTGGTGTTGGATGCGGAAGAGGAGCAGCTGCAGCTGATGATTGATGAAGGTGTGCAAGTCCATGAACCGGCTGACCGCCAGGCTTTTGTAGATGCCGCCGCTCAGGTAGTAGAAGCTTGCGAAGCCGAAGGTCTGTGGACCGCCGGTCTGTATGATTCGCTGCAGGCCATCGAGTAATCTCACGAAACAAGCCGCCCGTCTCTGTGCGGCGGCTTTCTTTCACAATATTTTGAAAGGAGAATGGCCAAATTATGAAACGCAGCATTCAAAAGTGGATAAATGTTTATCAATGATTGAAAATGCGGTCATTATTCTCGGGTTATCCGCCATGTTTCTTATTTTGTTGGCACAAGTGATTATGCGGTATGTGTTTTCCCGCCCGCTGACCTGGAGCGAAGAGGCCGCACGCTTTATTTTTGTATATGTAAGTTTTATTGGAATCAGTTATGCGTACCGTCAAAAGGACATATCCGGATGGAAGTGGTTGTAAATTTATTCCCTCAAGCCGTTCGCCGCGGGTTGGAAGTCCTTATTAACTTGGGTACCATCGCGCTGTTTTGCTATATGATCCCCTTTTCTTTTCGCTTTATCGGCATTCAGGCGGGTGTGAAGGCAACAGCCACTCACATTCCCATGAGCATTGTTTATACTGCTCTTCCGCTGGGCATGGCGCTTTCCTGTGTCCGACTGCTGATCAGCAGTCTGCGCATCGTATGGGGAGAGGAGGACGCATGATTTTGTTGATTGTTGTTTTGCCGTGTTAATGATTATTGGCGCTCCGGTCGGATTGTCGCTGTTGGGCAGTTCCGTCGCTTATCTGGTTGCAAGCGGCTATTCTCTTCAACAGGCTTTTCAAGCTTTTACAAGCGCCATCAGCAACTCTTTACCCTGATCGCTGTTCCGTTTTATTCTTGCAGCCTCCATCATGAACTCCGGCGGCATTACCAAGAAAATTTTGATTTCTGCAATGTCGTTGTAGGCTGGGTACCCGGTGGATTGGGTCATGCCAATATTCTTTCCTCCGTCGTATTCGCCGGTATGTCCGGTGCGGCCATTGCTGACGCAGGCGGGCTGGGCGCAATTGAATTAAAAGCCATGAAAGAACAAGGGTTTGACGAAGATTTCAGCCTTGCCATTACCGGAGCTTCCAGCATTTTGGGGCCCATTATTCCGCCCAGCGTACCTGCCATTTTATTCGGCGTCGCCGGCAGTGTCTCGATCGGGAAACTGTTTATCGGCGGCATCATCCCCGGTATTCTCATGGCAATTGCAATGGCTGTCCTTGTTTGCATCCAAAGTATCAAACGAAATTATCCTCGCATGCCGTTTCCCACTGCACACAGCCTTTGGCATTCTTTTAAAGCAGCTTTCTTCCCTTTGCTGTGCCCTGTGATTATCATCGGCTGCATTATGACGGGTGTCTGCACTCCCACGGAAGCTGCGATCATCGCCGTATTCTATGCATTGATTCTGACATTGTCAACCCGCACCATTCGCCTTCGTGAACTTCCCGGCTTCCTTTTGGAAACTGCCAACAGCACCGTTAATGTAATGTTTATTATCGGTGCTGCCAATGTGTTTGCCTGGATCCTTACGGTGGAGCAGGTTCCGCAGAACATGAGCCTGTGGATGACTGATCACATTGATGACAAAATCGTCGCACTTTTGTTCATCAATCTGATCCTTTGATTGTCGGAACCTTTATGGAAACCGCTGCTGCTATTTCCATCCTGGTCCCCATCCTCATGCCGATTGCTTTGAGCTATGGCATTGATCCCATCCATTTTGGCATCATGTGCATTCTTAACCTGATGCTCGGCCTGCTCACACCTCCTATTGGAATGGTGCTGTACGTTTTGAGTTCTGTCTCCAAAGTCCCGTTTGAAAAAATTGTGCGGGCAGTTCTGCCGTATTTGGGAGTTCTCCTGATCGTCCTCCTGATGATCACCTTCATTCCCGGTTTGGTCACCTTCCTGCCCAATCTGGTTTTATAAGGAGGGAGTTGTGCAAGTATGAACGATCGCTTATTCTGTCAAATTCCCGCCCCAAAATTGGAATCCGTGTGGTTGTTGATGGGCGCTGCAATGGTGTTCGTGAAAAATTGAAGCACCGACTTTTGCTCTGGCGCAAAAGCCAAAGAGCTTCTGGAGAGCCACGTTTTCATGCCGATGGACAACCCTTGGATGCGTAATTGGTTCTGTTGGTGTGGGCGGTGTGCGCGAGGCCGCGCTGGTAGCGCAAGAATTTTCGCAAGAAAACGTAGGCGCGGTCATCAGCATTTCCCGTGCGTTTGCCTATGCGGCGGAAGTAATGGTGTACGACGATCAAATTCCGCAGGCAATTTGGGGCTTCAGCGGCAGCGAACGCCCCGGCTCCGTCTATCTGGCGGCCGCAGTTGCCGTTGCAGAACAAAAGGGCGTTCCCATCTTCAAGATATACGGCCAGGATTTACAGGATGTAGATGATATATCTGTACCGCAGGATGTTGCAAAAGTTAGTGCTCTTTGCGCAGTGTGCCCTTGCCGTAAGCACCATGCGAAATAAGGCCTATCTCTCTGTGGGCAACGTTTGCGTGGGAATCGGCGCTTCCATTGTAGACCAGGAATTTTTCCGCTGCTATTTGGGCATGCGCACCGAAACCGTGGATATGAGCGAAGTGCAGCGCCGCCTTCAGTTAAATCTATTTGATCCGAATGAATATCAGCGTGCTATGGCTTGGACCAAAGCAAATTGTACAGAGATGGAGGACCCCAATCCCCTGAAATCCAGCAAAGCCGGCAGCAAAGGACGAGGTGTGGTCTACGATCGTCAAAATGACGCTGATTCTGCGGGACCTGATGGTGGGAAATCCTGAGCTGGAAAAGCTGGGCTGGAAAGAAGAGGCCCACGGCCACTACGCTCTGATGGCAGGATTCCAGGGACAGCGCCAATGGACGGACTTCATGCCCAACGGAGATTTTTCCGAAGCAATTTTAAACAGTTCCTTTGACTGGGACGGTCCTCGCCGCCCGTATACGCTCGCTACAGAAAACGACAGCCTCAACGCTGTGACAATGTTGTGGGGTACGCTTTTAACCGGCACGGCACAGATGTTCTGCGATGTACGCGCTTATTGGAGTCCGGAGGCGCTTGCCAAAACCGCCGGTCAGGTACCGGAAGGCGCTGCCGCGAACGGATTTATCTATTTGACCAATTCCGGCGCCGCTGCTTTGGATGGAAGCATGGCTTCCGACGTCGACGGCCATCCGGGTATCAAACCCGCTTGGGAGATGACCGAGACCGATATCTCCCGTTGTCTGGATGCTACACGCTGGGGTGCGGGAAAACTGGCTACATTCCGCGGCGGCGGATTTTCTTCCAGCTTTTTGTCCAAAGGCGGCGTGCCTTTGACCATGATCCGCCTGAATCTTTAAAAGGTCTCGGGCCTGTGTTGCAGTTTGCCGAAGGCGAGAGCGTAGAACTTCCGGATAATGTGGAGCAAGCTGTAATCCGGCGCACCGATCCCACTTGGCCCAAGACCTTCTTTGTCCCAAGGTTGACTGGTCAGGACGCCTTTTCCAATGTTTACTCCGTCATGGAAAACTGGTGCAGCAATCACTGCACTTTATGCTATGGTCACATTGGCGCACAGCTTATGACGCTGGCCTCTATGCTGCGTATTCCTGTATGCATGCATAACCTTCCGGATGAATCGATTTTCCGGCCGGCAGCCTGGCGAATGTACGGTACACATGAAGCCATGAGTGCAGATTTTCGCGCCTGCGCCACTTATGGACCGTTATATGGTCCCTACCCTGTTCGAGGTAACGACTATGGAAATCATCAATGCTCCCAGTTTGGCAAACTGTGATTTTCTGAATTTCCGCGATCAAATTTTTCAACTGGTCGATGGAGGGTGCCAATGGTTTCACATTGATATCATGGACGGTCATTATGTTCCCAATCTATGTTTTCCCGTGCGTTTGGTGAAAGAGTTAAAACAAACCTTTCCCGCCATCCAGATGGATGTGCATCTGATGGTCACGGACCCCATGACTTATATTGCCCCACTGCGTGAAAGCGGTGCCGATTGGGTAAGTTTTCATCTGATTCTACCCCTTCGCGCGTCGTGGCCTTGCCGCAATTCGGGCACAAGGAATGAAAGCCGGTATCGTGATCAATCCCAGCCAGCCAATCTCGCTTTTGGAGCCTCTGATTGACTTTGTGGACTATATCGTCCTCATGACCGTGGAACCCGGCTATGCGGGGCAGCGCTTTCTGTCGGACAGTCTTTCCCGGCTGGAACAACTGGTTCAGCTAAGAGGGAACCGGCCGATCCCCATTTCCATCGATGGCGGCGTAGATATGTACCATGCCGCAGAATGCGCCAGACGGGGAGCCCAAATTTTGTAACCGGAATTTATACGGTCTTCAACCAACCGGACAATATTTCCGCTGCCTGCCGACGTTTTCAGAGAGAAATCTCCGCTGCTGCGGGCTAAGTTTCAGCAAAAGCTCTGCTTCTTTATCGGGAAGCAGAGCTTTTGCGGCAAGCAGACTGTTCGCCGCACAAGCAAACCTTCACAAAATTTTTACAGCTGTCCCGGCGCATCCGTGCTATACCCATTTATAGACGATTCCGTCTGTTTTTGAAAGGAAGCGAAACGGATGATTTTTACAGATTCTGCGGCTTTTGGCGGTCATGGTTCTGGCCTTCGGAGCCGGCAAGCTGGCTTCAAAGCTGAAAATGCCCGTCATTCTGGGCTGGCTGATCGCAGGGATGGTGCTGGGGCCCCATGCGCTGAACCTGCTGGACCAGCAGACGCTGGACGCGGCCTGGTTCGGCAGTGTGGAACACCTTTTGGAGTGCGTTGCGGGCCTGATAATCGGCACCGAGCTGCTGTGGAAAAGCTGCGCAGTGCCGGGCGGCAGATCCTGGTCACCACCGTGACCGAATCGCTGGGCACCTTTGCAGTGGTCAGCCTGGTGTTTGCCTGCGTGTTCCGCATCACGGGCGTGCCGGTCTATCTGGCGTTTTGTTCGGCGGCATCGTGCTGGCCACAGCGCCCGCGCCCTCGCTTTCCATTGTGAACGAGCTGAAGACCAACGGCCCGGTGACCCGCACCCTCATGCCCATGGCCGCGCTGGATGATCTGGTGGGCGCCACGGTGTTCTTTGTAGTGGTGGCGCTGGTTTCGGCGCAGATCTCCTCGGTGGGGATTCCGGTGGCAGGCATTCTGGTGCTGGTGTTTCTTCCGGTTCCGCTGGGCGGAGCGATGGGCTTTGGGCCGGGTGCCGGATGTGCCGCGCGCGGACCCCGCGCCAGGCCTTTGGTACCATGCTGGTCCTGCTTGCAGCCACCGCCGGACTGGGCGCGCTGGTAAATGCGCTTCTGCCGGTTCCTGTGCTGAACTTCATGCTGCTGGGCATGTCCTTTTCCGCGGCATTTGCCAACTGCATTCCCGAAGGCCTTCTGGAAAACATCATGCGTGTGATGAATCCCGTCATCGGGGTGGGGCTGATTGTGGTCATTTTGAACCTGGGTGCGCCGCTGGACTATCATCTGATTTTCGGCGCGGGGATCTATACTGCCGTGTACATTCTGGCGCGGGCTGTGGGCAAGTACAGCGGGCCTATCTGGGGCCGCCGTGACCGGCGCGCCCAAAACCGTGCGCAATTTTCTGGGCTTTGCCCTGCTGCCGCACTCCGGCGTGTCGCTGGTATTCACCGGTATCGCGGTATCCGTTCTGAGCGGTCCCGCCCCGAGTGCGCTTCCATCCTGCAGGGACCATTGCGGCAGCCGCGGTCATCAATGAGGTCATTGCGGTGTTCATAGCCGTAAGACGAAGTTGGGACGTGTGGAGTGGAATCCCGGTACACTTGCAGGTGTTCTGGCAAATGAGCGCCATTGTGGTGATGTACTGGCAAGAAAGACCTTTAAACCGAACTTTTGACGCATAAATCAAAGAAAAACAACAATGATCGGACACAGTACAGGCAGAAGAATCACCATGAAGCCATTGTTTCCAGAGAAGTTTTTAATGCAGCCAATCATCTGCGGGCATCCCGCAATTATTCAAAGAAAAACAGACCCTTGCCCGTGTTGAGCGTGGTTGAAGATGGGATTTTGCGAGGATATGTGCCTTTTGATAAGGATTGGACAGGTTTTCGGCAGAAGAATACAGGGAAGCCTCTGAAAGCGTGATGAAAGAACCGGATGTCACTGTTACTGCGGATGTGAAAAGCGTCTTGATCTGACGGGCTATGAAATAGTCAGGGTACAGTATTTTTCTACTATGCAGAATCCGGCTATGACGATTTCTAATGGACGATTGCGCTTTAACACCGCTTGCTTGAAAAAGTTTGAAAATGTTGAATATGTGGAGCTGCTGCTAAATTCTGTTGAACGCTGCATTGCCATTCGCCCCTGTGACAAGAATAATCCAAACGCGATCCGTTGGGGCAGACTGAAAGAGGGACGTTGGTGTGCAAGCACTTTGGGCTGTCGTGGACTTGCAAAGACTTTATTTGACATTATGGAATGGGATGAGGATTTGCGTTATCGGTTCCGTGGCCAGTTTTGGAGCAGGGCGATAACAAAATGATGCTGTTCGCATTTGATGAGCCTGAAATGATTAAGGTGGAAGAAATCGTTCTGCCTCAAAAGGACAACACCGAAGAAGATGAGGGCGAAACGGTCAAAAAGAAGATTTACATTTTTCCACCAGAGTGGGCTGGAACATTTGGACAGCCGATTACAAGTATAGCACAGGTGGGTATCTTACGGCAGGAGCATTATGCCGGAAACTGGGATGTATTTCGTCCTGCGACGGAGATAGAGGAAATGAACATATTTACGGCAGAAAGTCTAAATGAGTTGCTCCGTGAAGCGGAGAAGATAATGGAAGGATGGGCTGATTATAGATGAATGAAGAAAACACAACAATCATGCCGCCAGAGAAGCAGATTGTGCAGGATGATAGAGACGCACGGGCGGAAGAACTGGAAAGTGCCTTTTCGTATGATGGCTACCAGGTCGTGCGAAAGGAATTGTTTGCCCATCTGCGTGACCCGGCAATCGTGATTCGTAAAGATAGTATCACATTCAATACAGCCTGTATCACAGGGCTGGAGGATGTGGTCTACGTTCATGTCATGTTCAACAATGATTTGAAGCGTATCGTTGTTCGTGGGTGTGATGAAAATGACAAGGACGCTCTGCGTTGGTGCGTGGCAAAACCGGATAAGCGCAAAAGCCGGAAGATGTCCTGCAAGCCATTTGCGACTTTAGTTTATCAGGAAATGGGATGGGACAGCGAGTGCCGATATAAAATGCTGGGGTACAGGATTACCTTTGAGGGTGAAACTCTGTATGTTTTGATCTGCTTGTGCCAGAAATTTTTCATGAAGGACAGAGAAAAAAGAACGCAGTCGATTCGCAGGATAATGCTGCGTCAACAAAACCTGTGAACAGCCGAAAGGGATTTTACCTGGATGATATTGTGGGAACTTTTGGTGTGCCTGTGGAAGAACACCGGAAAGAATCTGAAGTCAAGCAAATGGATGGGTATGTGTCAATGGGGATTCTGACAGGAAAGATTGCTCCTGAAGCTGGAAAGGACTAATTGACAGGTTGTACAAGGGAGGGTCTGTCCATTTGTGGGAGGTGAGCAATATGCAAAAACAGAACAGAAAACGGAGCAACAGGCAGGACTTGGCATGAGTTTCTGCGAGGAAGAGGGACGAATCACGGTCTTCAGAAAAACGCTGGAAGCGTTAGAATGGCCGTCACACTATCGGTTTCTGTATAATCGTAAAATGAAACAGATAGCTGTACAGGCGTGTGGAGCAGAAGAATCAGGAGCGCATCGTGTGGGAAAACCAGACGAATCTAATAGCGGCGAAATCAAGTGTATGGCATTGGTTCGCATGATTTACGGGGATTCTGGGTGGGACAAGAAAATGTCCTATCGGCTGATCGGAAGAGCTTTTCCACAGCAGCGACTTGTTTCGTTTAAGATAACGGATGCGATGCAGATAGAAAACGGAGAGTACTGACTGAAATGTGAATCTCACATTAGTGGGTTCTGAAATAATTAGTTGCCTATGATATAACAGTGGCGAAGAATGCAATAATATGGACAACTCCGTGCAAGGAAAGTTTACAGTTGGTTGCTTGATATGGGCGGTGAATTATGGTAAGATGGAAGTACGATAGGAGAGTTTACGCTCTTGTTGAATCTACTGCGAGGAAGTGAATGCCGATGGAAAAACAAGGCACGGTGGAAAATCAGCTTGCCCACACGATAGATCAGACAGAGTATGATTCGAGGTATGACAGAACAGCGAAAAAGCTGTTGGCAAACAAACAGATTCTGGCACAGATCATGAAAGGCTGTGTGAATGAATACAGCGATTGCACCGTAGATGATATTGTTGAGAAATACATCGAGGGAACCCCGGAGGTTGGCTCTGTTGGTGTTCATGTCGATGATACGAACAGACCCAAAAAGTCAACAGATGTAATCAAGGGTAGTAACAACGAGGACTCTACGCTGACCGAGGGAACATTGTTCTACGATGTTCGCTTTGACGCAATCGCACCGAAATCTGCGGACAGTGCAGAACAGGAAGAAGTCATTCGTCTGATTATCAATGTGGAAGCACAGACAAAATTCAAGCCGGGATACCCATTGACGAAACGGGCAATCTATTATTGTAGCAGAATGATTTCTGCACAGCACGGTCCGATTTTACAAAATCTGAATATGGGAAGATTCGTAAGGTCTACTCCATCTGGATTTGTACTCAGCCGTCAGATGGTTTTGAAAATACGCTTACCCGGTACTCCATCAAACCCGAACAGTTGATTGGAGAAGCGCAGGAAGAAACCGAAAACTACGATTTGATGAGTGTCGTAATGATTTGTTTAGGCAAGCCAGGGACGGAGAATCATAAGGGAATCCTGAAATTTATGGAAGTGCTGTTATCTTCCACAAGATCAGGTTCGGAGAAAAAGAAGATTCTGGAAGAAGAGTTTGGCGTTGCAATGAGCGAAGAACTGGAAAGAGAGGTGCTTGAAGTGTGCAATCTTAGTCAAGGCGTAAGAGCCGAAGGCCGTGAAGAAGGCCGTCAGGAAGGCAGAATCGAAGGCATCGGAATTGGCGAGATTCGGATGCTGGTTCAGCTTGTTCGAGAGGGTGATTTACCGCTGGAGTGCTGCGGCAAAAGCAAAGATGACAGTTGAGCAGTTTAAGGAAACAATGGAGAACACCCCATTACAGGCAGTGTGAAAATAAAATAGCATAAGATAACGGATAGCCCTACAAGGCCCTGATGATTCAAAGAATTGTCAGAAAAGCCTTGTGGGGCTTATTTTTTTGCTTTTTTTGAGAATTTTTTTGTCCCTATCTTGACATCAGGGGACTTGCTGCAGTCAGCTCCTCCGCATTTGCGGCACTTTATAGTGCATTTGGAAAATACGATGTGGTGCACATCCACGCCGAAGGACCAGCGTTCTTGCATGGCTGCCGAAGATGTTTGGAAAAAGAGTTGTTGTTACCGTCCATGGAACCTGTGAAATAATGTTAGTAACCAGAAAAAATCCTGATTTCATGCGGGTTTGCGCGGCTTGACCTTTTACCTTAACTTGTTTCTGTTTACCATGGTGCGTTGCGTTCCGGCGTGATTTCAGGGTTAGTGGCTTCTGGTTGCGCTCTATACTTAACCCACCACAGCGAAAGCTGATAGAGCAGAAAACAGAATAAGGAGGTACGAGGACAAGCCTGCGTATAGATTGTTGCTGCAATCTGTATACAGGCTTGTTGTTGTGCTATGAAGTAGGAAAGGTGAATAGTGAAAGACGAGCATGACAATTTAAGGAAAAGAAGGCTCTGCTGTATTGGATGAGCCTGAACAGAAAACAGATACTATTTCAGTACCGATACCGCAATGTGAAGAATCTGAAAATATACCTTTATCAGATTTTCCGAACAGCCTGAAAATGTACAACGACCGGGCAGTGAGGTTGTTGAGAAAGGAATGCTGACATGAGTTCTGGACGAATTATGAATCTGTTGGTGACGATTCCGGCAGAAAGCCGAAGAATGAATGTGGGAAAGGATGTTATTCGTGTTCTTGGGAGCCCGACCTATATTTGTGTTTTGCAGAGGAAAGATCGGAAGTCTATTGCGATTACTCCGTGCACCGCTGAACATCCCATGTCCTTTAAGGTTCCAGACAGGCTGTTGACCGATGGGCAGTGCCGAATGATGATTAACGGAATACAGTTCATTCAGGCGTTGCTGGAGGCAAATGAACTAGCTGTAGGAAAGGATCATCAGTTTAAGGGGAGATATGAGGCTGAGAAAACGCAGTTATCATTTCACTTGAAAAAGATGAACGGGAATGGTAGTCAAGGCGGGAAGAATCTTGAATATAGGTATTGCTCTATTGAAATATTATGCTGAATTATGCCGACTTAGATTTAAACCAGAGTGGGCAATATGGACAAATCTATGCAGAAAGTTTACATCTGTCAGCTTGATATGCAAAGTGTTTTATGGTAAGATGAAAGCACAATAGGGGTGGTATACGCTCCCGTTGAACCTGCTGTAAGGAAGTGAATGCCGATGGAAAATCAGCTTGCTCATGCGATAACGCAGACGGAATATGATTCGAGTTATGATAAGGCTGCCAAGAAGCTGCTTGCCAACAAACAGATTCTGGCACAGATTATGAAGAACTGTGTGAATGAGTACAGTGCCTGTTCCGTAGACGAAATTGCAGAGAAGTATATCGAAGGAACTCCGGAAGTGGGCACGGTTGGCGTTCATGTTGATGATACAAACAGACCCCAAAAACTTCTGACGTAATTGTCGGAAGCAATAATGAGGATTCTACGCTGACGGAAGGAACCATCAATTATGATGTCCGGTTCGATGCAATCGCACCAACATCAGAGGGTTCTACTGCACAGAAAGATGTGATACGTCTTATTATTAATGTGGAAGCGCAGACTGCTTTTAATCCGGGATACCCGTTGACAAAGCGAGCAATCTATTATTGCAGCAGGATGATCTCCGCACAGCATGGTCCGATATTCACGAACTCGGAGTATGGGAAAATCCGAAAAGTGTACTCTATCTGGGTTTGTACACACCCAACCAAGGAGTTCCAAAACACTCTGATTCGTTATTCTATCCGACCAGAGCAGTTGATTGGAAACGCTGTTGAAAAATCGGAAAACTACGATTTGATGAGTGTTGTAACGATTTGTCTTGGAGAACCGGGTACGGAAAACTATACAGGTATTGTGAAATTTATGGATGTGTTGCTCTCTTCTTCCAGAGCAGCTACTGAGAAAAAGAAAATTCTTGAAGAAGAATTTGGCGTTGCAATGAACGAAGAACTGGAAAGGAGGTGCTTGTTATGTGCAACCTTAGTCAGGGCGTAAAGGCCGAAGGTAGAGAAGAAGGCATCAACATTGGTGAGATGCGGATGCTGGTTAAACAGGTAAGAAAAGGCCGTGTGACGATTGAAGAAGCAGCGGAAGATGCTGGAATGACAATAGAGGAATTTAAGAAAGTGATGGAAAACACCCCGCTGCAGGCGGTCTAAGATAAAAAGCATATAGAGTAAAAAAAGCCCTACAAGGCTCAGATCGGTTCGATACCGATTGAAAGCCTTGTAGGGCTTATTTTGGCGTTTTTCAATTTTATTTGTGAAAAATGTTGTCCAAGACTTGACATCGGCCGGGAAGTTTATTTGCGTAGCAAATGGATCGTTCATGAGAAATAAAGGAATGTCAGAAAATCTGATGTTCATGCAAATGCTGAAAAGCTATCGCGCGACAGCTCCCATGATTCCGGAAATAATTCGCCCGAATGACAACCTTGAAAAATACTATTTTGATTTCGTGGAAAAAGAAAATCAAGTGGATGAATTCATTAAGGATTTGGCTACAAGGCGTGAGGTCCGGATTGACATTCCGGATTCTCCGGCAAACTCGGATATAAATACCACTAGAATTGCACAGGTTTTGCAGAAGCTCAAAGCCGTGGAGTAAAAGTATTTGTTCGAGCCGAATCGAAGAAGAACCTCCATCCGACGTTAAAGTATTTTGCGGTAGAAAATCACCATCTGACAGATCCGATTGCATTGATCGACAAGACTGTAACATGGTTTGGCATGCCAGAATCTGCAGCGTGCTTCAAAATAGAAGGCAGGACAAGCGCTATTAACAATCGTCCATGTATTCTGTTTTGGGGAACGCACACAGCAAAGATCCTTTACGGATTATTGAAATGAGTCAGGTGATGGATCAAGCCAAAACCGTTGAAAAGGATGCACAGGGAAACTTGATAACGGATAAGTTATCGGATTATGTTCTTGCACACAAAAGTGCCCTGTCTGCGGAAAACCTATGCAGCTGAAAAAGTCCAGAAATCAAAAGTACTTTTGAGCTGTTCTGGCTATCCGTCCTGCAAGCATACAGAATTTGTCGAAACGGAATTCGTAGAAGAGTATTTTATCATAAGGGCAATAAAAACGGAATGCTTTGCCCCAGATGCGGCTGCTCTCGAAGCCAAGATAAGTCGATATGGTATTTATGTGCAATGCTGTGGAGGGAAAAGACACAAGTATGGATTGATGAAATCTAATGATTGAGCTAAAGCTCTGGAACAGACAAAGATAATCGGGTAAAAAAGCTCTTGGCCGCTATATTGGATCGAGAGCTTTTTACATCTTGTTTTGCAGGGGAAAGAAGGTACAATAGTAGAAAAGACGGCGTGCATTGGTCAAATAAGGTGGTGAAAGCAATGGGCGAAGCAATAGTCTATCATGTCATGCACATGGAAAAGTGCGTGGCACAGGTGAGCACGGCTGGTGAATGCAAGATTTACCTTGAAGATTTTATGCCATACGATTTGGTGCTGGAAGAATCGGATGACTTTGATGATCGAATCAATAATGTAACCAATTTTATTATTGGTGTGCATCCCGTATGCTAACGCTGGATCGTACCTACGCGAAAGAGATTCTGAATAGTATCGGCGCATCTCAAAGCGTTACGGATCGGGAACGTGCACAGATTGCGCTTTCGTACCATTGCCTGTCACTGCTGGATGTGTTCTGGGTAAAAGGAGAAAAAGAGAATATCCTGTTTGAGGATATCAATCTCTACACACTCTTTAAGCAATGCTCTTGTGGATATTACTGCGTGGGCATCAGATGACTGTGACAAATGCACATCTTTTAGCAAATGATTTGTCCACTGGTGGATGCTATCCTAAAGCGTGGGTGCGCAAGGATGATGGCTTCTATCTTTACAAAGATGGTGGACAAGATGCAGTCGAGCGTGAAGTGCTGGCAAAGTAAAATCTGCCGATGCTTTGACTGCCATCAGGTTTTGTATGAGCAGGGAATGTTTGAAAACGAGCCTGTTTCCATCAGTAAGATTATGACCTCGCAGCGATATAGCTCTAGTGACGTATGCAGCCTACGATGTCTACTGCACAAACCATGATTGGAACACGCTGGATAAGATTCTGGAACTGGATGCTCACGGATACTATATGATGAACATTCTGGATTATCTGGTGGGCAACACCGACCGCCATTGGGAAAACTGGGGTCTGTTGGTGGACAATGAGACGAATCAACCTATCCGTCTGCATGATTTGATGGATTTCAACCGAGCGTTCCGGCAGTACATTGGATGGCGCAAACTGCCTGACCGTTGGAAATCGGCATTTGAGCCAGAGAGAAGCGGCGGTGGAGGCTATACAAAAATTGGAGTATGTCAAATTTATGATATAAATAAAAGTATATGGGATGGACAAAAGAAATATAAAAAGAATTCAATTGTAGATTTTGTAAACTGAAAGAAACAATTGTAATTTAAGAAAAGATAAATTAGCAATATTTGAAATAATTTAAGGTTATAGAGTTGGCAGAGAAGGGAGTTCTCTATGAAATCTATTGGAATTAAGAATCTTCGCTCGTTAAAAATGTTGAGCAGATTGAGATAAAACCGATTACAATTCTAGTTGGAAGAAATAGCTCCGGAAGCACATTCTTGAGAATATTTCCACTTCTGAAGCAGACGCTAGAAGCTAAAACGGCTGAACCGATTTTATGGTATGGGAAATATGTGGACTTTGGGGATTACGATCAAAGTAAGACCCATAATGAAAAAGAAGATATTGAATTGACGTTTGGCCTTGAAATTCCGGATGTGTCGAAAATTAGCACGAAGTCGATAGTTTTTGTGGACGACAGAGATAAGAAAATGGAGGCAACCGCAACTTTTCGTTAAAAACAAGTAGTGTCATCAATAAACGTAAGTATTAAGGATCAGAATTTTTAGATTGAATTTTAATTCACTATCCGAGGTAGATTCAATCGAAGTTAATGGAAACACTTTTAATGAGCGCTACTTTACTAACTATAATAGGGGCGTTGCTACCAGAAATTGTTATGGTATCTGATAAAATGATCAAATGGGAGTGTCTCTTTATAGATACTTTATTAACGAGGAGCTTTTGAATCAAATTGTTCAGTATTTAAAACGATACTCAATTCGAATACGAAAGATAGAACGATTGCTGCAGGCATTCGTCCGGAGTTGTTTGGATCGCACAAAGAAGTATTAAAACATTTAACGAATACAACTGCTTTCCCAGAGGGAATGAGAAAAATTTAAACAAGGCGAGTGTTGATGATGAAAATATAAAGAAAATAAATGATTTGATAGTTTTGGCATCTATTCCGACGATAATGTCGTTTGTATGTGGACAAATAACTTCAGAGTTTACAGGAGTGCGATATTCAAAACCGCTGAGATTAAATGCGGAGCGTTATCGAAGAATTCAAGGTTTATCGGTTAATGAGGTTGATCCGAGTGGAGAAAATCTTGAAATGGTTCTTAATAACTTAAGGAAAAAGAACAAAAGCGTTTTCACAATGGACAAAAAGTACTATTGGTTGTGAGTTTTCGACAGTACAAAAGATGGGCATGTGTCCATCTTGGTGAAAGATAGCCGTACTAATATAAAAGAAAATCTAGTGGATACTGGTTTTGGATATTCACAGATTTTGCCAATATTATTAAGTGTATGGAAAGTTAATATGTCCGAGAATTCTTCGGTGAGGAGATTTCTTTATGGCTATATAGGAGGGCAGTCAGCAGACTACTATGAAGCGATTGAACAACCGGAATTGCATCTTCATCCTGCATTGCAGGCAAAATTAATTGATGTGTTTTCACAACTGGCATCGGAAGAAAACGGCGGCAAGATAAAATTTGTTTTGGAAACACACAGCGAAGCAATGATTAACCGTTTGGGATATTTAATTAATAAGAAAAATTGCTACCAGAGATGGTTAATGTTGTTATTTTTGATAAAGATGATACAGGAAACACGAAGGTATCTCAGACAAAATTTAATGAAAAAGGGCAACTGGAAAAATGGCCGATTGGTTTCTTTGATCCAGATGAAGTGTGAGAAACTATGGTTGTTGAAATTACAGAGGATGTAGTGGAATATTTAGAGTCTCACAAAGAGGAGTTGAATGACCAAAGTGATATAATAGTAATGCTTGATGAGATTGCAAGACAGTGTTATGAACATCACCATGTGATTTATGCAGAAGTTGATGTCTTAGAGTATTTAAAAATTGTGGAATACTTGAAAATCGCTCGAAAAGAGTCTTTTCAGCACTTTTTAGGAGAGCTTTTAAGTTAAAATCATATGTGGATGTAACAAGATATAGAATTGTGTACAGCACAGAGGTTAATTGTAATACACTAAAGGAAGAGGATGGTACAATTAAATTATATGTCCCTATTACAAGAAAATTTATGCTGGCACAATCAGAACTGATTTGCGAAAATTTGAGAGATTGCGAACTCTATACGGATCTTACTAGGGAAATAATCAGAGAGAAAAGTGCGAATATAAATCTTTCGATTCATGGAATCCATTGTGGTGGATCAGAAGCGGATACAACAATAAAAATGAAGTTCTGACAGGAGAATGCAGACCGATAGCTTGTATTATGGATAGCGATAAGAAATGTGAAAACGATAAATATGGATCGTCTGCTCAAAAGCTATTGGAATTTACGAAGAAAAGAAAGAGACATATCAATAGAATTGCATGTTTTGGCTGTAAGAATGAAAGAAAATTTTTCCCGCCAGAAGTACTAACATTAGAGACCAATATTGAGAATAAAGAATTTTTAACAGCCTTGATACAGTTTCAAGATGATTCTCGCTTTGAAGAGTTCTTTAAATTCTTTAACTTTAAGGATGGTGTGACGCTAAAAGAAGCGAAAAAGTTTTGAATTTTAGAGCGGAGCTCGAAGCTATAGGCATTATATGGCCTAGTGAGGAACAAATAGTTAATGAACCTGATAAAATTTTAGTTCCGGGGATTGGAGCTAATGGTTTAGGAAATTTTCATAAAAGTGTGCTGAAGCATCAACTGGACGAAAGATATGAGAAAATGGTGCAGTTCCGTTGCAAAGAAGAGGATTGTGAAAAAGTACATCAAAAGCAATCAAAGCACACTGCATACTACAGTATGTAAAAAGCCATGGGAGGATGATTGGAAAGCCATAGAGCAACTTGTAATTGACTTTGGTATTGCATTCCCAGAAACAATGACTTTTGTTGGATGACGAGGCTTGATTTGTAGCAGATCTGTGGCAAATCGAGTCTATTTAACGAATCATCGTTCTAAAAACGAAAAGTCATCATGCATCACACGCAGGGGTCTGGGGTTCGAGTCCCTAATTCTCCACCATACAGTTCGTACTCGAACCCGATTCTTTGTGAAAAAGGGTTCGGGTGCGTTTTTTGTTTATCGGAAGTTTGCGTTTGCGACAGCAACAAACACCCCAGTGGGGTGTTTGAGCAACAGAATAGGCTACCAGGAAATCCCAAGTCGTATGACGTGGAATTTTTGTTTCGATCAAGGACTCGAATGGCATCTACGTAAAAATCCATAGCAAATGAGCCGGAGCCTTCTGTAGATCAGAGGCTTCCGGCTCACTGCATATTCATGATAAAAGCAAAATTCCTGCCACCAGTACCATGTTGCAGGCAAAAAAACAGCGCGGGCAGTGCATCCACAAAGGCCGGCGAAAGAGTGAAATCGTCCGGGACAGGATCGTTTTGATTCATGTGATCGACCTTTGCATTTCTCCACGCAGCGCCGGAGAGACCTTTCTTGCTGAATTTCTGAAAAAAGAGCAGCGCTTTTGCGCAAGATCGTCAATGCATTCTGCAGCAGGTCACGGGTCAATATCCAGCTCACGCAGAAGCAGCCGGAGGGCGGGCGAGATGTTCTCGCGGTTCCACACGGCCCAAGCGGGAACGGTATCGTTTTCCAGCGGGATAAAGGTGAGGTTTTGTTGGCGGGCAGCTGAGCCAGAACCGGCTCGGCAAGGATGGTATAGCCGCCGTAGAAAGCCAGCTGCAGCATCAACTTCTCCATGGAATACGCAAATTTGATGTTCTGCGGGTCGCTGCCGTGGCGGGTGAGGACTTGCGCAAACTGGTTCCACAGCTCCCGGTCCATGGCGGGTACATAATATTGTTCGCTGGCAAGCTGGCTGCGGTGCAGGGACGCATAGCTGGACAGGTGGCTCTGGCGATTGAGCACTACGTACTGGCGCAGCTGGCCTACTTGAGCACGCAGCAGGGAGGGGGCATCCTCCAGCGGGACCAGCTCCAGCTGCAGGGCAAAGTCCAGCTTTTTCTGCTGCAGGCGTTTTTCAGGGTGGGAAAATCCACCAGATGAAAGTGCAGCGGCATGGCAGGGTGCTGCTCCTTGAACAGCAACAGCTTTTCCAGAATGGGCAGATTTTCCATGCCGCTCATCATGCCGATCTCAAGCGGGGTGCTGCACTCGGCGGCAGCGGCGCGGGTGCGGCGGGCGGCATCCTCCGCAAGGTCGGTGATGCGCACCGCATACTCGTAGAATACCTGCCCGGCACTGGTAAGCGCCACCGAGTGCCGTGTGCGCTGGAACAGCTCGGTTTCAAGTTCTTCTTCTAGCAGCTTGATCTGCTGGCTGACCGCTGTTTGGGAAACATAGTGCTGCTGTGCCGCTTTGGAAAAGCTCAAATTCTGTGCCACCGCAATAAAATAGCGCATCTGCTGCAGGGTCATGACCGGCTCCTTTTTCTCTTAAAAATGCTTATAACTTTTACTTCTAATTGTAAGAAGAAAGCAATATTTTTCAAGTGTGAGATATTGTGATAGAATTAACAACCGAAAGGAGCACACAGCTCTGCACATTGAGAAGAAAGAGAAAAACGAAAGGAACCACCAAGATGAAAAAGATCTCGCGCAAAAGCTTTCTGAAGCTGGCTTCTGCTGCTGCCATGAGCGGCATCACCGCCAGCGCACTGGCTGCCTGCAATGCTGCTTCCGGCAGCACGGCTGCATCTTCTGCCGCTGCAAAGTACACCCCGGGCACCTACACTGCCACAGCCAAGGGCATGAGCGATATCACCATGACCGCCACCTTCAGCGAGACGGCCATTACCGACATCCAGCTGGATCTGTCCGGTGAGACCGACTCCATTGGTCAGGCCGCAAAGGATGACCTGATCAAGCAGCTGCTGGAAGCTCAGAACAGCACCATCGACGGCGTGTCCGGTGCAACCATTACCAGCGATGCTGTGAAGCAGTGCATGAACGACTGCATCACACAGGCTATGGGAGGCACGGCAGTGTCTGCCCCGGAAGCTTCTGAGCAGGCTGCCAGCTGGCGCACCGCCCCGGAAGCCATCCCGGACAGTGAGATCACCAAGACCTATGATGTTGACGTTGCCATCATCGGTATGGGCTATGCCGGCCTGAGCTGCTACCGTGAGCTGGCCGAAGAGGGCAAGAACGTTCTGGTGCTGGAAGCCATGCCCCGCGAAAGCTGGTGGACGGTCGGCCACGATATCGGCCACATCAACTCGGACTACCTGCTGAGCCACGGTGTGCCCAAGGTGGACGAAGTGGAGTTTGTGAACAACTGGATGATGCAGACCCACGGCAAGGCAAACACCGCACTGGTGATGAAGTTTGCCAAGAACAGCGGCAGCACTGTGGACTGGTGGCTGGACAAAATCAACCCGGACACGCTGGCTAAGACCCGCATCCAGTTCTGGCCGGACAACGAGTACACCGTGCACCAGCTGAACAACGGTATGCACTACTACACCGGCCCGCTGGAATGGTGGGAGAACTACTGGGAGAACCCCGCCAGCGGCGAGAAGAACAACAACACCGCCGGTCAGCTGGAGCTGAAGGACCTGAGCTGGGACAACTACAATTATGTGGAGGAGAATTTCTCTGACAATGCCACCGCTCTGTTTGGCACCAAGGGTGTGCAGCTGGTAATGGACGGTGCAAAGGTCACCGGCGTGATCGCACAGGACGGCGACGGCAATTACCTCAAGATCAACGCTAAGAATGGCGTTGTGCTGGCAGGCGGCGGCTTTGGCGGCAACAAGGAAATGATGGACGATCTGCTGCCGGACATCAAGCGTCTGTTCACCAAGGATGAGGACTTCTTTGCTCCCTTTGGCCGCGACGGCTCCACCATCCAGATGGGTGTGTGGGCAGGCGGCCGTCTGGAGGGCGACATCTCCACCATGAACTTCGACTCCATGGCCGTGCCCGACTATCTGCCCGGCCCCTGTGGGTGGACGAGAATGGCCAGCGCTTCCAGAACGAAGCCTTTGCCGGCCCGGAGATCAACGGCTTCTTCATGGCACGTGCAAAGCGCGGCAATATCACCTCCATCTACGACAGCACCTATGAGACCCAGATCCTGCGCGGTTTCCCGGCCATCAGGCATTCGAGTACGACATGCCCGCTGTGGTGGAAGCCATGAAGGGCAACTTTGAGGCCGCAAAGGCTGCTGGTGCCGAGGGTGCCAACGGTTGGTACTGCGCCGACACCATCGAGCAGCTGGCTGAGTACATCGGTGTGGAGCCTGCAGCCCTTTCCGCTACTGTGGAGCAGTACAATAAGGTTTGCGCCGAGGGCTACGACAGCGACTTTGCCAAGGACCCGCACTTCCTGAATGCAGTTGCAAAGGCTCCCTTCTACGCCCATGTCACAACCCCGAGTCTGGGCTTTGCACTGGTGACCACCGGCGGCTTTGTGACCACCAATGACCAGCAGGTGCTGAACGAGGATTATCAGCCCATCGAGGGCCTGTACGCTTCCGGCAACACCTGCGGTATGCGCTTTGGTCCCGAGTATATCACCCCGATCCCCGGTGTGAGCATTGGTATGTGCCTGACGCTGGGCCGCGAACTGGGCAAATACCTGGCTGCAAAGTAAGCAGCTGCCTTCGTCAAACCCTGATCGGCTGCAGTAAAGCCCCATAAGCAATAAAGATCCCGTCCACTAAAAGGTGGACGGGATCTTTTGCGTATCAGAAACGAAAAGCGGCTCAGAGGTCGTTTTTCCCGCCCCAGATTATCGGATTCCAGGACGACACAAACTATGTTGCCATTGGCGGCGTAACGCCGGAGAACATCCCGGAGTTCCGCAAGGCGGGATGCCTTGGCGTGGGCCTTGCCAGCAGCCTGATGCCGAAGGACAAGGCCGCCGCCCGCGACTGGGATGCCTGCGCGGAATACATGCACATGCTGCTTACAAAGCCAAAGGCGAATAAACCGCAGAAACAGCAAGACCGCTCACCCGAAAAGATGAGCGGTCTTTTGTTGTGTGATGGGATGGCATCGCCGCCTACTCTTTAGACCATGGCTTCGCGTCATCCTGCCGGAGCAGTCGGTGCCGATGCCGTTCTGCTTTGTCTGCTGCGTGAACCACTTTCACTCCTGAAATGAACTGCATGAAAAATCAGAAGGCCCCATTCTATTGACTTTGCCTTTGCAGGGGAGTATACTCCATGTCACCAAGAATATTACGGCTATGACGAGAAAAAGTACCCGGAAGGAATGCTGCAGAGAGCTGCCGGTTGGTGCAAGGCAGTGCAGGGCATCCGTGGGAAGATCCTCTCCGAGCTTTCCGGCTGAATGGACGGTGTGCGCCCCAGTAAGCAGGAACGGCAGGCCCCGTTATCACGGGCCGCGCGTTGTTGGACGTGCACTGAGTGGTCAGCGTTGTGCTGGCAATAAGAGTGGTACCGCAGAGGATTTTACACGCCTTTGTCTCTTACAGACCGTAGGGGACAAGGGCGTTTTGTTTTGCGGATGCTTTTGTCCCAAAGCATGTCAGAAGGAAAAGGAGAAACAATTATGAAAACACTGGAAAAGTAAGCGACTTTGTGGGCAAGTACATGGCCGCCATCGTTATTGTGGTGGCTGCGGGTGCCCTGTTCTTCCCCGGCCCGTTCAGCGTGGTAAAGACGGCGTGGGTCAATAACCTGCTGGGCATCGTGATGTTCGGCATGGGCCTTACCCTGAAGCCGGGGGACTTCAAGGTGGTGTTCAGCCGCCCGAAGGACGTGATTATCGGCTGCGTTGCACAGTTCACCCTCATGCCGTTTCTGGCATGGGCGCTCACGCAGGTGTTCCACCTACCCACCGAGCTGGCCATTGGCGTGATCCTGGTCGGCACCTGCCCCGGCGGCACCTCTTCCAACGTGATGACCTACCTTTCCAAGGGCGACGTTGCACTGTCCGTTGGCATGACCGCTGTTTCCACCGTGCTGGCTCCGCTGCTCACCCCGCTGCTCACCCTGCTGTACGCTGGCCAGCGTGTTGACGTGAACCCCATGAGCATGTTCATGTCCATCGTCAAGGTGGTGCTGGTGCCCATCGCACTGGGCTTTGCGGTCAATCACTTCTTCCATAAGTTCACCGAGGAAGCTGTCCGCGTGCTGCCTCTGGTCTCCACTACCGCCATCGTGCTGATCATCTGCGCCGTGGTCTCCGCCAACAGCGCCAAGATCATGACCAGCGGTCTGCTGATCCTTGTGGTGGTCATCCTGCACAATGTGCTGGGCTACCTCACCGGCTTTGGCGTGGGCAAGCTGCTCAAGCTGGACTCCAACAAGTGCCGCGCGATCTCCATCGAGGTGGGCATGCAGAACTCCGGCCTTGCAACCAGTCTGGCCGCCGCACACTGCACAGTATCCGCTGGCTACCATTCCCGGCGCTGTGTTCTCCGTGTGGCATAACATTTCCGGTGCGATCCTCGCCAACTTCTTTGCCCGCACAGCAGAGAAGAAGGATTGATCTTTCATAACATAGTAAAGCCCCCGGCAGGCGCAAACCTGCCGGGGGCTTTGCTGTGCCTGCGGGCCGGACATCTGCAACAAAACCGGCACAAATTGTGCTTTTCACGCTGCTTTTAGGGCGATTCACGCAGGTTTGCTTCCAAAATGCGGTAAAGTGTGGGATAATCAAGATACTGTAATATATACCCCGTAAAATGCGAGGGGAAAAAGGAGGTTGTACCATGAAACAAGGCAAACTTATCCGGCGTGCAGTATCGGCGGCGCTGGCCGGATGCATGATGTTCACCTTTTCCGCTCCGGCGCTGGCCGAAAGCACCGATGCGCTGATGCAGCTGAGCATGACTCGCCGCAGCGCCGTGAGCGTGCTGGACGCGGAAAATGGTGACACAGCTAACTATGGCTTTACTATCGATCTTAACGGAACAACAAAAAGGTTAATGAATCAAACTGCAAGGATATTTTCGGAGATAAAAACTCAGCTATGATCCTATTACAAACAAGCTGACGAACAAGGACACCATAAGCGGAGAATTGACCATTGACGCGCCAAATGTGGACGTAGAACTGACAGGAAATAGCTTTGTTATTTACGGCTCAAATTCAAACCTGAACATCAAAACGCGCGGAATGTAACGCTCTCTACAAATAGCTTCTCTGTCGTGGGCGGTTTGTACAGCGGCAATGCTGAAATCAATTGCTCAGGCAAACTGACGATCAAGAACTCTGACCCTTCATGGTCGGCGATCAAGACAATCTGACCGTGCATAATGCATTGGAGATATTGGTCGAGGGTCGGTTCAGTACAGTGGTCGGTGGCGATGTGAAATTGAATGCGCCTGCCCGGCGACCTTTAAAATAACCAAAACGGCGGAATTGCAAAGAGCATTACCTACGCTGGTGATTATGTTTACTACACCAGTGATGCAACAGATGCTGAAGCAGTTGACCCGAATGTTACGTCCATCCCAGCAGAAACGGCAAAGTATGTGTGCATTGCGCCGAAAATGCGCTACAACATCAATACTGCAGAAGATGCAACCATCAAGCTGCAGGGACAGAGTACAGAACTGAAGACTGCCTTTGCGGGCGAAAGGTCACCGTGACCGCTGCAGGCGGAGAAAACGCTGAGTTTACCGGCTGGACTGACCCGGACAGTGTGCTGACGTCTGACCAGCTGAAAGCAAAAGAAGTCACCTTTACCATGCCGGACAAGAGCGTGACTCTGATCCCGAATTACAATGTTGTGCAAGATTTTGGCATTTATGTTGACGATAAGCCTGTCACCAGCGAAAATTATCAAAACCTGAAGAGTGGGCGTATCGTCTACGACCCGGTGCAAAAGACCCTGACGGCAGCAAATAGGATCAAGAACCTGCTGAAGGTCAGAGCGCCGGAAACGGATGTCATTTTGAACGGCGGCATCGGTAGAGGCGATTTGACGATCGGACAGCAGGGCGATTCGAGTGTTGTAGGTGCAGATGATGTGACCGTCACCAGTGACCAGTATGCAGCAATTGATGGCTGGGTTTACATCAACTGCACCGGTAAGGTGGATATCCGCAGCAACGAAGATGTGGCTGTGAACGGAAACCTGAACATTTATGATTCCAGCGAAGTGATCCTTTCTGCGGACAGCAGCGCTGTGACGGGCAGCGCAAATATCACCAGCAACGGTGACGTGACCATTCATAGCACCAGTGGCAGAGCGGCGCAAAACTGACGATCAACAAGGCCGAGAATGTCACCATTACCATCAGTGATGACGAAAGAGCAGTCTCCGAAGAGACCAAGATCACCGCTTCCGGTACTGTGACCCTGGAAAACAAAGCACCGGGCGGCCGTGTGGGCACTGTTGACTTTACACAGGCAGACGGCAAAAATACGTCTACTATACCAGCGAAGCCGAGGATGCAAAGCTGATCGACCCGCGCATCCATCCGCTTGCAGAAGCGGCAGGAAGCAGCTACCTGCGCATTGAGCCGAGGGAGACTTACTACAGCATTACCGTTGCGAACGGCACCGCGCAGGTGGGCGACGACACCACCGGCCTGAATACCGCCTTTGAGGGCGAAACGGTCACCGTCAAGGCCAACGCACCCACCGATGAGGATGCCGCCAAGGGCGTGAAGTTCCATCACTGGAAGGTGGAAGAGGGAAGCACCGCCTTTACCCTGACCGATGGCAAGCTTGGCTCCAAGGAGGAAGCAGGCACCGCAGAATCAGCTTTGATATGCCCAAAGGCGATGTGAAGCTGACCGCCGTTTACAGCATCCCCGCTTCCGTGCTGAGGAGTACCGTTACTGTTGAGGGCGGCACGGCAAAGTCCACTCTGGGCGAGGGCAGCGATATCCCCGCAGAGATCGGCACCGAGGTGGAGATCACAGCTACCCGTATGATGCCGAGAAATACCCCGGCATGGAGTTCGTGGAATGGGAGATCAAGTACCCCGATAGCTTCTACGAGAAATTCCCCGGTGGCATTCCGGAAAATCTGCAGCTCAAGCTGAACAATGCCAAGAGCGCGACCACGACGTTTGAGATGCCCGTTTACCCGGTCAAACTGATCGCCCACTGGTCGGCAAGCCCGGTGGCCGACCCGGACGAACCTATTGATGAAGACTTCGGCGTAGAACCTGCACCCATGGATACCACGGGCGGTGCAATTGCCGCCGTGGCCGTGGGCGGTGCAGCCATCTGGGGCGGCTATGAGATCGCCACCCGCGTCATCCTGAACGGCCTCCTGCCCGAGGGCGCAGCCATCCCGGCAAACCGCGGCCAGCTGGCCCTGCTGGTGTGGAACACCGCAGGCAGGCCCGAACCCGCAGGCGCACCCGCCTTTGCGGATGTGACCGACCCCGATATGGCAAAGGCCGCACAGTGGTGCTCCGAGCAGGGCACCATGGATGCCAAGGGCGACCGCTTTGAGCCCGAAGGCTGGACCCCGAAGTTCAAGGTGATCGAAGTGTGGAATAAGGCGTTCCCAAGCAGTAAAACAGCAAACAGCCCCGGCAGAAACCTGCCGGGGCTTTGCTGTGCCTGCGGGCCGGGCATCTGCAACAGAACCGGCACAAATCCTGCTTTTCACGCTGCTTTTAGGGCGATTCACGCAGGTTTGCTTCCAAAATCCGGTAAAGTGTGAGATAATCAAAGTACCGTAATATACCCCGTAATAATTTTCGCAAAGGAGGAACCCTATGAAACGAAATATTTTGGCCCGGCGGGCGGCTTCCGCTGCGCTGGCAGCATGCATGATGTTCAGCCTTTCCGCCCCGGCTCTGGCCGCAAGCACCGATGCCCTGCTCCAGCAGAGCACCGCCGCCAAAAGCGCGGTGAGCGTGCTGGACGAAGAGAACGGTATGATGGAAGAAGAACCTGCGTATCAGATGGATCTCAAGGACGGCAGCATCAGAGTCTATATTGGGGATGATGGCAAACAGTATGTCCAGCAGGGCGAAAATGCTCCCCAGCAAAGTGGTAATCTGTATATCACAGGCAGCACGACGGCCAACACCCTGACCATCGAAGGCGGCACCACTGGTGCAAAAGTCACACTGTCTAATGTCAATATCAATGCTTCCGGCGCGGCTGTTTCGGTCAGCGGTGATGTGGAGCTGATCATCAGCGGCACGAATACCCTGCACAGCGGCACAAATCATGCCGGTGTGGAAAAGATCGACAACGGGACCCTGACCATCAGCGGCTCCGGTACGCTGGAAGCTTACGGCGGTCAGGGCGGCGCGGGCATTGGCAGTGGTTCCCAGAAAGGCTGCAGCAATATTGTGATCGAAAGCGGCACTATCACCGCCCGTGGCGGTGAATGGGGTGCAGGCATCGGCAGCGGCAATGTGGGCAACCGTCCGGGTGTACTCGGCGGCAGCAATATTACGATCAATGACGGTGATGTAACGGCTTATGGCGGCAGCGAAGCAGCAGGCATTGGCGGCCTCAAGGGCAACGGCAAAGACATCACCATCAATGGCGGCACGGTACATGCAGAGTCCGGCGGCGTAAACGGCCCTGTTGCGGCCATCGGCGGCGGACGAGTGGATGGCAAAGGCGAAAACATCCAGATCACCGGCGGCAATGTTACGCTGAAAACTGTAGATGACGATGACATTTATATCGGCAATGGTCAACAGGAAGCTGAAATTGACACCAGCAAGCTGTTTGGCACGATCACCAAACTGGACAAGGACGGCAATCAGGTTGACGAAATTGTACAGTATTTCAACATCAAAATCAATAATACGCCTGTTACCAGAAAGAACTATGAAGACATCCTTGGAGGCATCCTCTGCTATGACATTGAGGAAAAGACCCTGAAGCTGAAGGATGGAAAACCCTTTGATGGCAACCTGACCATCGATGCACCGGCGGATGTTTCCATTGATCTGGAAGCAAATGCATCCCACGTTGTGAACGGTAACCTGACCGTGACCGGCGCAAAGGATGTGAAAGTGACCAAGCTTAAAGGTGACGATGCTGCAAAGAAGCTATTGTAGCAATTAATGGCAAGGCGGAGATCAGCTGTTCCGGTGATGTGATCCTCAAAATTTAGGCGGTTCGTCTTATCGCGGCCGAAACCTGACAGGGATGGCCTTACCGTGAATAGGGCAAACAAGTCACGACCGAAGGCAGCATTGGCGACCAAACGATGATTGACTGTACTGGCGATATAGAGCTTGGTAATAAGTGGGGCACGACGGCTTCGAAACTGACGGTGAACAGTGCAGACAATGTGAAGGTGACGTCCGGCAGTGTGAATTGGTCGATCGAAAATGGCGCAAATATCACATGCAGCGGTACGGTAGAAATTAAAGGTGAAGCACCAATCGAAGGTGATGTGAAGATAGTTGCAGGAAAAGATGTTTTCTTGAGTGTGTGGGCGATCACGATGCGATTGAGATCACGGCAGCTGGCAAGGTGGAACTGAACAGTTACAGGTACAGTTACAGTAACCTTGGCAAAGTGATCTTCACTCAGGCGAATAAAACCCTATGTCTATTTCACGGACAAATCTTCGGAGGAGTACAAGGACTCCCGCATTACCAAGATTCCTGAGACAATAGAAAGCAAATACCTGCGTATTGAACCCAGAGACTTACAACATTACCGTGAAAACGGGCACCGCAGGTGGGCGACGACACC